>Ga0123357_10000009_pt1 | contig 204245 bp, 181 predicted proteins | sample TergutEmb28metaG_FD_89873 | JGI IMG/M metagenome (GOLD analysis project Ga0123357, IMG submission 89873) | Embiratermes neotenicus P4 segment gut microbial communities from Petit-Saut dam, French Guiana - Emb289 P4 | ecosystem: Host-associated > Arthropoda: Insects > Digestive system > Gut ...
AAACTCGAAGCGATCCGCTGTCTCAAGCGTTATATCGCGCGGGAGGTCTACGCTGTAATCCGGCAGCGCAACCTCCAGATCAGGCAGGTTCAAATTACCTCTTGACCTTTAGAAGGGCGTCCGCGGAAGGCCGCGAACTTGTCGACCAGCTGACGCAAGACACGGCGCAACCGAGCTGGGCAAGCTTCGCGCTGCCCCTGGCCGAAATCGGCGACCGGCTTGCGCGTGCCTGGGGCGTGGTGCGTCACCTGCATTCGGTGATGGATCTGCCGGCCTGGCGCGAGGCCTACAACGCCCAATTACCAGAGATCACGCGTTTCTATGCGGAACTGGGCCAGAACGCGGGACTCTTTGAACGCTACAAAGCGCTCGCCGTCGGCGCGGACTTTTCCGCATGGCCGCACGCGCGCCGCAAAGTCGTGCTCGACGCGGTACGCGACTTCCGCCTTTCCGGCGCCGAACTACCTGAGCACGACAAGCCGCGCTTTCAGGAGATTCAAGAAGAACTCGCGGGGCTTTCCGCGAAGTTTTCTGAAAATCTGCTTGACGCAACCAATATCTGGCACGCGGACTTTCCCGACGCGACGGCCCTGCAAGGTCTTGCCACCGACGATCTGGCGCTGGCCCGTGCAACGGCCGAGCAGGCCGGCGTCGCCGGCTGGCGTCTGACGCTGCAAGGGCCTTGCGTCATGGGCGTACTGCGTCAGGCCGACGAGCGCGCCTTGCGCGAACGCGTGTGGCGCGCGAATGCGACGCGCGCCTCGGAATTCTCGGCTGAGGCCGGCCATCCGGAATGGGATAACGGCCCCGTCATCCGCCGCATTCTCGAACTGCGTCGCGAAGCCGCCGCGCTACTCGGCTATGCCAGCCATGCGGAACTTTCGCTGGTGCCAAAGATGGCCGAATCGCCGGCCCAGGTCATCGCTTTCCTACGCGACCTCGCGGCCCGCGCGTGCCCCTCGGCCGAACGCGATCTCGCGGAATTGCGCGCTTTTGCCGCGGCGGAATTCGATATCGCCGAACTGCAACCGTGGGATATGGGCTATGCGGCGGAAAAACTGCGCCAGAAACGCTACAACTTTTCGGAAGAAGCGCTGCGCCAATATTTCCCTGAACACAAGGTGCTTGCCGGTCTGTTCGGCCTGATCGAACGGCTCTATGGTTTGCAGGTCAAGCCCGACACCACGCCAGTCTGGCACCCGGACGTGCGCTTCTTCCGCATCGAGCGCGACGGCGAACTCGTCGGCCAGTTCTATCTCGACCCCTATGCGCGCAGCACAAAACGTGGTGGCGCCTGGATGGACGAAGCACGCAGCCTGCGCGAAAGCGCGCAAGGCCGCGAAACGCCGATCGCCTACCTCGTCTGCAACGCGGCGGCGCCGGCCGGCGGCAAACCGGCGCTCTACAGTTTCCAACAGGTGCTGACCTTGTTCCATGAGTGCGGCCACGGCCTGCATCACCTGCTCACGCGCATCGCCGAGCCCGGCGTATCCGGCATCAACGGCGTCGAATGGGATGCGGTCGAGCTACCGAGCCAGTTCATGGAAAACTTCTGCTGGGAATGGGAAGTCATTTCGGCGATGACCGAACACACCGAAACCGGCGCGCCGCTGCCGCGCGAACTTTACGAGCGGATTCTCGCCGCGAAGAATTTCCACGCTGGCGTCGGCATGCTGCGCCAGATCGAATTCGCGCTGTTCGACATGCTGTTGCACAGCGATTTCGATCCAGCGCACGGCGATGTGCTGAAACTGCTGGCCGACGTGCGCCGCGAAGTCGCGGTGATCGTCCCTCCGGCCTACCAGCGCTTCCCGCACAGCTTTAGCCATATTTTCGCGGGCGGTTATTCAGCCGGTTATTTCAGCTACCACTGGGCCGAAGTGCTTTCGGCCGATGCCTATGAAGCGTTCGAGGAGGCGGCGCGCGAACGCGGCAGCGTCGTGGACCGCATGACGGGCGAGCGTTTCCTCGCGGAAATTCTCGGGGTCGGCGGTTCGCGTCCGGCATTGGAGTCTTTCACCGCCTTCCGCGGCCGCGCGCCAAAACCCGATGCATTGCTACGCCATCACGGTATGATGCCGACCTAACCTCAAAGAATCCGCGATCATGAAAAAATCAATTAGATTCCTGCTGCTTGCGTGGATTTTCGGCAATTCGGCCTTGCTGTGTGCCGCGGAGGTATATCGCTGGACCGATGAAAAAGGCCAGGCCGTCTATTCCGACCTTCCACCGCCGCCCAATATCAAGAAATTAGAAGAAAAAGCCATGCGCGGCAGTCAAATTGAAGTCGATAAGCAGTCCTACGCAACGCGCAAAGCAGCCGAGGCTTTCCCAGTTTCGCTCTACACCGCACCGGACGACAAATGCCCCGGCTGCCCGCTCGCCAAGCAATATTTGGCCAATCGGAATATTCCGTATAACGAAGTTTCGTTGCAGACCAGCGCCCAAATGGTTGAAGCGTTGAAAGTCCTTGGCGGCGAAGACGTCGAAGTGCCGTCCCTGCTTATCGGGAGCAAAGCCTACAAAGGCTATTCGGCGAGCGAATGGGATGCGGCACTCGATGCGGCAGGCTATCCCAAGGGAAAACCTTAAGCTCGCACGGAACTTTTTATTAACGGCCATCCGTTCGGATGGCCGCTTTGCTTTATTGTCCTGCCAATACCGAGTAGGCTGTTGGCAAAACCGCAGTAGGAGTGCCATACAAGCAGGCCCCAAACAGGCCCTCTGCCTGCATAAAGACCCGTCGCATAAAAATGCTCTCAGCCAATCATCCGCCTCAAAACCCCACAACCGTAAATTGGACAAAAGACGCAAAAGATATGCTTTGATTTGCCGTAGTTGCAGAGAACAGTAACTTTCCCCGCTTTTCAACAAAATAAACAAAAGCGGGATTTACACCAAGAAGTATCGAGGCAGGGGATGGAATCTATACAAACACGACGCAAACCGGGTTGGCTGACGTTGATTTTGCCGCTGGTCTGCGTAGTGGTAGCGCAAACATTCTTGATCTTCCTGAGTCTCGAAGTGCTTTCCGGGGGGCGGACTTATCTCCACGGCGAAAGCTTGTGGTCGAAAGGGATCAAAGATGCCATTCACTATCTTAGTCTCTACGCGGAAAGCCACAGCGAAGTGGATTATGCGCACTATAAGGAAGCCATCGCCATACCCCTGAGCGACCTGCGTGGCCGCCAGGAAATGGAAACGCCCGCATTCAATCACGAAATCGCATATACCTGCCTACTCGCAGGCGGTAACCAGCCCGAGGATATTGATAAAGCAATTTGGCTGTTTCGGAATTTTCACAAAACCGGCACATTCGAAAATGTTGTTCAACGTTGGGCTGAAACCGATCAACCGCTACTTAGGCTGAAAGAGCTCGGTGAATCGATTCACCAAGCGGTGCACAGCTATAAACCCAACGTTGCTCAAATTGCGGCATGGAAAGCTGAAATCAATGCGGTTAACGAACAGATCATGGCTTCTTCGCGTGCCTTTTCGAGAACCTTGAGCGAAAGCTCCCGCACCATCACGAATACCCTGGTTCTCGGTAATGTCGGCGCGGGCCTCATACTCATCGTGTTCGGCTCACTCGCAACACGCAATGTGTTACGCCAAAGGGAAGAGGCCGAAAGCGCACTCAAAAAACAACAAGCGCGCGCGCAAATTACCCTTGCCGCGCTCGGCGACGCAGTACTCACCGTCGATCGCCGCGGCCGTGTCTACTATATGAATCCCGCCGCCGAAAGACTCACGCAATGGCGCGGTGCTCAAGCCTACAAAAAACCCTTGAACCAACTGTTCAATTTGGTCGACGACGAAACGCACGACGATGAGCAGAATCTGATGGAGAGAATTCTCGCCGGCGAAATCAGCAGCACCATCTCCTGCACGCTGCAACTGCACCGTCTGGATCAATCCAAAGTCATGGTTTCTCTAGTTGCCGCGCCACTCCAGCATAACGGCAGCTTATCTGGCGCGGTACTCGTGCTCCACGATATGACGCGCGAACGCCTTTACGTCGCCAACCTGTCATGGCAAGCCACGCATGACGCACTGACACGGCTCTTCAATCGCCGCGAGTTCGATCGCCGCCTGACCCGCGCGGTCAAAACCCAGCAGGAAGACGGCACGCAACATGCCTTGCTCTATCTCGACCTCGATCAATTCAAAGTCGTCAACGACACCTGCGGCCATACGGCGGGAGATCGGCTCATATGCCAAGCAGCTAACCAACTGCAACACTACCTGCGTGAAGGCGACACGCTCGCGCGGCTAGGCGGCGACGAATTCGGTGTCCTGCTGGAAAACTGCTCGCCCGAGCTTGCGCTCGAAATCGCGGAGAAGCTGCGCCGAGCCATCCAAAGCCTGCCTTTCACCGTAGACGAACGCAGTTTCGAAATCACGGCCAGCATTGGCCTGGTCACTCTCGCGCCAGCGCAATTCGGAACCGCGGAAGCGCTACAGGCCGCAGATATGGCGTGTTACCTGGCCAAGGAAAAGGGCCGCAATCGCGTACAGCGCTATAGCCCCGAAAACACCGAACTGTCGGAGCGCCGGGATGAGATGCGCTGGTCGCAGCAAATCCCTCAAGCGATGAAAGACAAACGCTTCCGTCTGTATAAACAGGACATTGTGCCAATCAAAGGCGACGCCGACGCCGGAGCGCATATCGAGGTGCTATTACGCTTGCAGGATGAGCAAGGGAACCTCATTGCACCAAACAAATTCATTCCTGCCGCGGAACGCTACGGACTCATGCCGCAGCTCGACCGCTGGGTGGTCGAAAACACGTTTGCAACGCTCGCCGCGCGTCAGCATTCGTCGGATACACCAATCGCCACTTGTTCGATCAATTTATCCGGCGCGACGGTCGGCGACGACGACTTCCTCACCTTCCTGCACGATCAAATCGCCCTGCACAAACTCGTGCCGGAGACGATCTGTTTTGAGGTGACAGAAACAACGGCCATCGCCAATCTTCCCAACGCCATCCGTTTGATCAAAGAACTGCAAAACCTCGGTTGCCGGTTTGCGCTCGACGATTTCGGCGTCGGAATGTCCTCCTTCTCCTATCTAAAACAATTACCTGTGGACTACTTGAAGATCGATGGCAATTTCATCAAAGACATCCTGACGGATCCGATCGACTACGCCATGGTCAAAACCATCAACGATCTCGGGCAGGCAATGGGCAAGCGCACGATCGCCGAGTTCGTCGAAAGCGCAGAAATTCTCGCCGCTCTCAAAGATATTGGCGTCGACTACGCACAAGGCTATGCCATCGCCGAACCGCAACCGTTCACGGCCTCAAAAATCGTCGTCACCGAATTTGAGCCCACGCCAGACGATTCAACTCCCAAAGCCTATGCGGAAATTGAAGAGGCACCGCCAACGTGAAAAGACGCGGCGAAATCCGGCCGCGATTGCCCCCTTTCCACCATCTCCGGCACAAACCAAAGCCAACAGAATTATTCAGTCCCAAACCGCCACAGCTTTCCGCTGTCGAGCATCAAGCGATAACGGCTTTCGAGCGCATCGAGCTGAGACAAGCGTGCATCCAGAAGCGCGGCATGCGCCAGACGGCGCGCGTTGAGCAGCGTCGCCAATTCGGCTTCGCCCAACTCATAGGCGCGGGCCTGCATCGCCGCGGTTTCTTCCATTTTCGCTGCGGCCTCGCGACTGTACTGCCAATTTCCGAATGCGCTTTGCGTGCGCCGCCAGGCCGCCGTTGCCTGCGCGCGCAACTGCCGTTCGAGCTGGATCGCCCGCGCTTGCGCCATCCCCGCTTCCGCCGCGCTCAGATCGGCATCGGCCTGGCGTGCGGCACGGCCGAGCGGAATCTTCACAAAAACACCAAGCAGCTTGTCGCCACCATCCTGTTCGCTCGCATAGCGCAGCCCGATCGTCGGATCGCCTTGGCGCTCCAGTTCGCTGCGGCGCGTCTGCAAGCGCCCGCGTTGCGCTTCGAGCCGCGCGATATTGAGCGCCGGCTCGTTGCCAAGCAGGGCTTCGACCCACACTTCCTGCGCGCCCTCCAGCACCACGGGCGCGCCCAATTCCGGCCGCTCGGGCACAAGCAGACCGGGATAAAGCTCACGCAATTGCCCTGCCGCCGCGGCCCGTTCGGCATCCAGCGCCGTCGCGCGCGACTGGCTCTGCGCTAGCGCGGCCTCGATCTGAACCACATCGAGCCGCGCCGCATCGCCAAGCTGCTTGCGCCGCCGCACGATCTCCGCCTCGCGCCGCAACAAATCGCGCTCGTCGCACGTCTGGCGCCAGCGCGCATCGCTGCGCAGCCACTCGAACCAGTCTGCAAGTAGCGCCCGCGCCGCTTCGCGCCGGCTTTGCTCCGCGCTGAATGTCGCCTGGCTTGCCGCGGATTCGCCGAGTTCGCTATCCAGCGCGGCTTTACCGGGCAAGCGCCAAGCGCGCTCGGCGCCGACCGCCCAGTCTTTCGTATTGCCACCCGCGTCGAATTCGCTCGGCCGCGTGCGGCGATGCTGCGCTTCGAGGTTCAAATTCCATTCATACGCGCCAAGCTCAAGCTTGCGCCGCTGCGCCTGCCCCGCGGCAATCAGCCCCGCGCTCGTTTGCGCGGCGGGCGATTCGCTCAGGATGCGCCGCACGGCGTCATCGGACGGCAAATCGGCGGCCTCGCAGCCCAAGCCCGCACAGAGCAAAAGCCAACCCGCATAACGAATAACGCTCATACCAGTCTTCCATATTCGATCACCGGCGCCAGCCAGTAATAGAGATTCACCCCTGCAAACTCCGCCTTCAGCGCCGCCAGAATCCGCCGCGCCGCCGCATCGTTCTCGCATAGAGAATCGAGACGCTTGCGCTGCGCATACCCCGCGACCAGCTCGCCCGGCTCAACGAGGCGGATCGAACTGCCGTGCCCGCGCACATCGCTCATGGAAAAGCCGCTCGTGAGGTCGGGCCGGCCAAGCAGCACATCAGCAACCGCTTCGGCGATTGCGTCCGGCACGATCACCGTCAATAGAACAGACACATCAGTCATCACTCGCAACCCCGTGGAAAGGCTTCGCCGCGTCGATGCCGAAGCGGCGGTAGAGAATCGGCAGGATCAAAAGCGTCAGCATGGTTGAACTCATCAAACCGCCGATCACAACAATCGCCAGCGGACGCTGGACCTCGGAGCCGGGACCGCTCGCGAACAGCAGCGGCACGAGGCCAAAGGCCGCGATGTTGGCGGTCATCAGAACCGGGCGCAGACGCCGCCGAGCGCCTTCGACTACAACCTCATCCAGCGCCATGCCTTTCGCATACAACTGATTGAAATAGGTAATCATCACAACGCCGTTGAGCACCGCGATGCCAAGCAGCGCGATGAAGCCCACGGACGCCGGCACCGAGAGATATTCGCCGGTGATGAGCAGGGCGAACACGCCGCCGATGAGCGCAAACGGAATATTCGACAGAACCAAAATCGCCTGCCGCACCGAGCGGAAAGTCGAAAACAGCAGGAAGAAGATCAACATGAGCGCCAGCGGCACGACGAGCGCCAGGCGCGCCGCCGCGCGCTGCTGATTTTCGAACTGGCCGCCCCAGGTAATGCTGTAGCCCGCGGGCAGCTTCACCTTGGCGGCGACGGCCGCCTTCGCATCCTCGACGAAGCCGACCAAATCGCGCCCGTGTACATTCGACTGCACGACCACGAAACGCGCCGCGTTTTCGCGATCGACCTTGAGTGGCCCTTCGGCGCGCGTGATCTTGGCGAGGTTCGACAAGGTGACGTTGCCGTTCGGCGTCGCCACGCGCACCCCGGAGAAATCCGCCACGCTGTTGCGCAAACCCGGATCGCCGCGAATTAGCAGCGCAGTCTTGCGCCCCTCCTCGATCACCGTGCCGACAACGCGGCCTTCGAGCAGACTCTTGAGCATGTCTTGCACGGTTTCGACATCGAGCCCGAAGCGGCCGGCCGCGAGCCGGTCTACGACAATCTGCAAATACTGCACGCCTTCGTTGCGGATCGTGAAGGTGTCCTGCGCGCCGGACACCGCCTTGATCGCGGCCTCCGTCTGTGTCGCGAGCTGGTTGAGCTGATTCAGATCGGGGCCGTAGATCTTCACGGCAAGATCGCCGCGCACCCCGGTCAGCATCTCCGATACGCGCATGTCGATCGGCTGCGTGAAAGAGTAGCCGACGCCTGGATAAGCGCTCATCACCTTGCGCAATTCATCCTCCAGCCAGGCGGGGTCGGGCACCCGCCAGGTATTGCGCGGCGCGAGCACCATGAAAGTATCGGTCTCATTCAAGCCCATCGGATCGAGCCCCAGTTCATCGGCCCCGGTTCGGGCGACGATGGCCTTCACTTCAGGAACCTTGGCGAGAATGTCCTGCTGAATCCGGGTGTCGAGTTCGAGGCTGGTTTCGAGCGTGATCGAGGGCAGCTTTTGCAACTGCATGATGATGTCGCCCTCATCCATCGACGGCATGAAAGCCTTGCCGAGCAATGCGTAAGCGCCGCCCGCGGCGAGCAGCGCGGCAAGACACAGCGCGAGCAGCAGGCGGCTCTTGCGCAGCGCCCAGGCGAGCAGCCGCGTGTAGATGCCGTCGAGCTTGCGCATGATCCATACCTCATGACCCGTGCCGCGCTTGAGCAGCCATGAACACAGCACCGGTACCACGGTCAGCGAAAGCAGCAGCGAAGCGGAGAGCGCGAAGACGATCGTGAGCGCGACCGGGCCGAACATTTTCCCTTCCAGCCCCTGCAAGGTGAGGAGCGGCAAGAACACGATCACGATAATCAGAATGCCCGAAGCGACCGGCGTCGCGACCTCGCGCGCCGCACGGTAGATCAGATGCAGCAGAGGCAGATTCTTGTTGCCTTGCGCAAGCTCGGTCTCGACGTTCTCGACCACCACGACCGCGGCGTCGACGAGCATGCCGATCGCAATCGCAAGCCCGCCCAGGCTCATCAGATTCGCCGAGAGTCCGAAGAATTTCATCATGATGAACGTGGCCAGCGCGGAAAGCGGCAGCATCAGCGCCACCACGAGCGCCGCGCGCAAGTTGCCGAGGAAAATGAGCAGCAGCACGACCACCAGCGCGATCGCTTCGAGCAGCGCCTTGGAGACTGTGTGCACCGCGCGGTCAACCAGATTGCTGCGGTCATAAAACGGTACGATCTTCACGCCCTCGGGCAGCGCGGGCTGAATCGCCGCGAGCCGTTCCTTGACGCCTGCGACCACGCTGCCCGCATTGGCCCCGCGCAAGCCGAGCACCAGGCCCTGCACCGCTTCGCCCTGGCCGCTATGCGTGACCGCGCCATAGCGCGTGAGGCTGCCGATGCGCACCGTCGCAACATCGCCGACGCGCACCACGCCCGCCGCGCCGCTTTTGACGACGATCGCGGCGACATCCTCGACATTGCGGACCGCCCCTTCCGTGCGCACGAGCAAAGTTTCCTCGCCATCGTTCAAGCGTCCAGCACCGTCATTGCGATTGTTTTTTTCGAGCGCGGCCTGCAGATCGACCAGCGCAAGGCCGCGCGCGCCAAGCGCGACGAGATTGGGCACCACCTCGATCGCACGCACGAAACCGCCCAGGCTATTGACGTCGGCCACGCCGGGCACGGTGCGCAGTTGCGGCCGGATCACCCAATCGAGCAGGCTGCGCTTTTCGGCCAGCGGCAGATCACCTTCGATCGTGAACATGAACATTTCGCCGAGCGGCGTCGTGATCGGCGCGAGCCCGCCCGATACGCCCGGCGGCAAATCGCCCATCACGCCGGCAAGGCGTTCGCCGACCTGCTGGCGCGCCCAGTAGATATCCGTGCCGTCCTCGAAATCGATCGTGATGTCGGTGAGCGCGTATTTCGACGTCGAGCGCAGCAGATGCTGATTCGGAATCCCGAGCATTTCCTGTTCGATCGGCGTCACGATGCGCGTTTCGACTTCCTCAGGCGTCATCCCCGGCGCCTTGAGGATGATCTTCACCTGCGTCGTCGACACATCGGGATAGGCGTCGATCGGCAAACCCAGAAAAGCATGCACGCCGAATCCGACGAGGATCAGCGTGAGCACAAGCACAAGCAGGCGCTGCGTGAGCGAAAAACGAATCAACTGCGTGAGCATCACTCGCCCCCGCCGACCAGCATCGCCTTAAGCCCCGCAACGCCCTGCACGGCGATGCGCTCGCCGCGCTTGACGCCATCGACAAAGAAAGTGTCGCCCGCCTGGCCGACGAGCTTGACCGGACGCGCCTCGAAACTCGGCGCTTTCGCATCGCCGCCGGCGATAAAAACGAAAGTCTTGTCGCCATCGCGCGCGAGCGCCCGCGCGGGCACGGCATGCCCCGCTGCGCTCGAACTCTGCAAATCCGCCTCGACAAGCTGCCCGGGGCTCAGCCGCGCCGCGCCCTCGACGATCTCGGCGCGCAGCATCACGTTCTGCGTCGCGGCGTCGAGCGCGCGGCCCACCGCAATAATCTTCCCGGAGGCTCCGAATGCGGGCGCGCTCACCTTGTCGCCGAGCTTCGTCTGCGCCGCGATCTGCTGCGGAACTTGAATCTCAAGCCACAGCGGTGCAAGCCGGCCGATGCGGGCGACCGCGGAGCCAGCCGTCACATGCTCGCCGGCAGCAACCGTTTGTTCCAGCACGATGCCATCAATACGCGATTTGAGTCCGAGCACCGCCTCCATACGGCCCGGCGTAGCGCCCGAAAGCGTCAGCGCGCGTTCGCTCGACGTGAGCCGAGCAGCCGCCTCCTGCGCCGCCGTGCGCGTAAGCTCAAGCCTGCTCTGCGGGATGATGCCTTCTGCATAGAGTTGCGCATCGCGTTTGAGCGCCGCACGCGCCTGCGCCGCGCGGGCGCTGGCCTCGGCATGCGCGAGCTGCAAATCCAAGGATTGTGGCGCCACGATCCGCGCAACCGTCTGCCCCTTCCTGACCGGCATGCCCGGCGCGACAAGCACCGCTTCCAACACGCCATCGAGCGTGGTGACGACGCTCTGGATCTGCCCCGCGGGCACTTCGACGCGCGCCGGCAAACGCTTGAACATGCCATTCAAACCGTCGTCGACCGATTCAGTCGCGATGCCGAGCCCGCGCACCTGCTCGGGCTTTAGTTGCAGCACCTGGGCATCCGCGCCCTGCAAAACGAACAACAGAGGTAAGACAAACAGATAGATTTTTTTCATTGTTGCCAACATTCAAGTCCGCACTAAGCTGGGAAACTAGCTTGGGATGCTTAAGGAGGGCTTAATCAATTGGGGCCTGTTGAGTTCAATTCGTTTATCTTTATGGGATTTGCGACGCTGAAGCCCCCATCCACATGAAAATCGCCACCTGGAATGTAAACTCCCTCAAGGTCCGTCTGCCCCATCTACTCGATTGGCTTGCCAGTGCATGTCCCGATGTCGTCTGTCTACAGGAACTCAAATGCGAGGACGGCGCCGTGCCGCGCGCGGAAATCGAAGCCGCCGGTTATCACGTAGAGACGAATGGCCAGAAAACCTATAACGGTGTCGCTCTTCTTTCGCGTTCGCCTTTGCAGGAAGTCTCGCGCGATATTCCAGGCTTCGCGGACCCACAGAAGCGCGTCATCGCGGCGACGATTGACGACATACGCGTCGTCTGCGCTTATTTTCCGAATGGGCAGGCAGTCGGTTCGGAGAAGTTCGCTTACAAGCTTGACTGGTTGGCCGCGCTGACCGATTGGCTCAAGAATGAGCTGGCGCGGCATCCGAAGCTGATTCTTACGGGCGATTTCAATATCGCGCCGGAAGATCGCGATGTCTCCCCGGACTGGAAGGAGGAAATTCATGTTTCTCCGCAGGAGCGCGCGGCTTTTTCGGCGCTGACCGGACTTGGCCTGGCCGATGCGTTCCGCCGCTTCGAACAGGCCGAACGCAGCTTTTCCTGGTGGGATTATCGAATGAATGCGTTTCGGCGCAATTTCGGTTTGCGCATCGATCACATCCTGGTTTCTGACGCCTTACTGCCGCAATTGCAGCATTGCACGATCGATAAAGCGCCGCGCAAGCTCGAACGGCCGAGCGACCATACGCCTGTGATCGCTGAATTCGCGCTGTAATAGGATAAGAGCCGCCAACAAACAAAAAGCCCGGTTTATAACCGGGCTTTTTTACTTGCGCAGCTAAAGCCGCCAAGCCTTACTCGAGCACTTTGATGTTCGAAGCCTGCTGGCCTTTAGGGCCAGTGGTGATATCAAAGCTCACACGCTGATTTTCAGCCAGCGAGCGGAAACCTTTGGATTGAATTGCCGAGAAGTGCGCGAACAGATCGTCGCCACCACCATCAGGAGTAATAAAACCAAAGCCCTTAGAGTCGTTGAACCATTTAACAGTACCAGTTGCCATGCGCGGTATGCCTTTTAAAAAATTGAAATGCAGCACTAGCTGCGAAGACGAGAACCATCACACGATGAAGATTGACCAACCGACGTGCCGCGAGCGGCACAACGAGCAATACCGAAACAACGCTACTGCTGATTCCCGAACTCTAAGTATGCAGGCTTAATGTAGTTTGTGCAAACATCTATAAGAGTTACGGTAGGCGGAATGTATTGCATAGGTATCAAAATAGTCGAAATTTTGCTGGTGGAATCTGCAAAACGCCTATATCAGCAGGCTACGCGCGTGGTCGAGATCCAGTTTTTGCTTGCATAGCATCGTCCGCGGCAAGCGAATCAGAATAAAAGCCCGCGTCGCCGTGCGCCGCGAAGAGGCCAGCGCAAACTCAATCTCACGCACGTTTTCCTGCGTTTCCCCTTCGATCAGGCGGTTTGTCGCCGTCAGACGCATGTGACGGCGTTCCAGCGATATTTGTTCCGCGGCGTGTTCGAGCACGGTGGCCAAGTCTTCCAAACGCCGCTCCAGCGCATCCGAGCCGCCACCGTAGCGCGCCATTTCCCGGGCGTTTCTGTCGAGTTCGGCCTCGACGCTCTTGAGTTCGGAAGCCTCCAGCCCGGCGCCGGCTCGGGCGAGCATCTGGCGGCGCGTGGCCAATAAGGCGCGTTCCTCATCGAGTTGCTGCCGCACGGCGCTTTCCGCTTCGCTACGCGCAAGCGCGATCGAAGCCAGCTCTTCGAAGGCCCGCTTGCCAACCGCCCTGCGCAAACCATCCAGATCGGTGGCGACAATCCTTACGCGCGGATTGGAAAAGCTCACCGCAACCTGCAACACATCTTCGCGCAGCGCTCCGTCGACCAAGGCGACTCCGCTGACCTGGCGCTCGATCAGTTCCGTGCTCAGTACCGCGCAAACGCTGTCCTCAATAAGCGCATCGGAAAAGAAAGTCTGGACTTCCGCGGAACGCGAGCAAACCGTCTGCAATTCGCTTTCGCTGACGAAGAACGCGGCCAATTGCGGATCGGCCGCCCAAGTGCCGGGCCCGGCTTCGATCAGCGGCGGCAGGCACGCCTCGATCTCGATGCAATGGGCCAATGCAATGCGTATCCCGCGTTCGAGGCGCGCCGCATAACGCGGGCACAGCGCCAACCGTGGATCGACGAGTTTGACGATATAGGCGGTCGCGTCGCGCACGAGCGCATCCGACACTTTGTTCGCCACAGCAGGCATCGCGCGTTTGCGCCAACGGTCCAGCCATCCCATATCGTTCCCGGATTCGATGCCCTGAAAGTATTAATCATGTCGCAAATTCACGAAACGCGACAAGCCACCATCTCACACACCGCAAAAAGGGCGCCCGAAAGCGCCCCGTGGCAACGATCCGATATAACCCGGATCACATATTGCGCCGGTACTGCCCACCGACCTCGAACAAGGCATGCGTGATCTGCCCCAGCGAACAGCAACGCACGGCGTCCATCAGCACCGCGAACACGTTCTCGTTGCGGATCACCGCATCGCGCAGCCGCATCAGCATGGCCGGTGTGGCCTCGGCGTTGCGCGCATGGAAATCGGCCAGACGCGTCAATTGCGATTGCTTTTCCTCCTCGGTCGAACGCGCCAGTTCGAGTTGTTCCAGCACCACCTCGCCGTGCGGGTTGCGGAAGGTGTTGACGCCGATGATCGGGTAGGAACCATCGTGCTTCTTGTGCTCGTAGTAGAGCGATTCCTCCTGGATCTTGCCGCGCTGGTAGCCGGTTTCCATCGCGCCAAGCACGCCGCCGCGCGCCGCGATCGCCTCGAATTCCTTGAGCACCGCTTCCTCGACGAGATCCGTCAATTCATCGATCAGGAAACTGCCCTGGTTCGGGTTCTCGCATTTCGCGACGCCCCATTCGCGATTGATGATGAGCTGAATCGCCATCGCGCGGCGCACGCTTTCCTCGGTCGGCGTGGTGATCGCCTCATCAAACGCATTTGTGTGCAGCGAATTGCAGTTGTCGTAGATCGCGATCAGCGCTTGCAACGTGGTGCGGATGTCGTTGAAGTCGATCTCCTGCGCGTGCAGTGAGCGGCCGGAAGTCTGAATGTGGTACTTGAGCTTCTGGCTGCGCTCGTTCGCACCGTACTTGTCGCGCATCGCCACCGCCCAGATGCGGCGCGCGACACGGCCGAGCACCGCGTATTCCGGGTCCATGCCGTTCGAGAAGAAGAACGACAGGTTCGGCGCGAAATCGTCGATATGCATGCCGCGTGCGAGATAGGCTTCGACGTAGGTGAAGCCGTTGGCGAGCGTGAAGGCGAGTTGCGAGATCGGGTTCGCGCCGGCTTCCGCGATGTGGTAGCCCGAGATCGAGACCGAGTAGAAGTTCTTCACCTCATGCTCGACGAAGTATTGCTGGATGTCGCCCATGACCTTGAGCGAAAACTCGGTCGAGAAGATGCAGGTGTTCTGGCCTTGGTCTTCCTTCAGGATGTCGGCCTGCACGGTGCCGCGCACGGTCGCGAGCGTCCACGCGCGAATTTTCTCAATTTCCTCCTCGCTCGGCTCGCGCTGGTTGTCGGCGCGGAATTTTTCGAGCTGCTGGTCGACCGCCGCATTCAGATACATCGCGAGAATCGTCGGCGCGGGGCCGTTGATCGTCATCGACACCGAGGTGTTCGGCGCGCACAGATCGAAGCCGGAGTAGAGCACTTTGAGGTCGTCGAGCGTCGCGATCGACACGCCCGAGTTGCCGATCTTGCCGTAGATGTCGGGCCGCGGATCGGGGTCGTTGCCGTAGAGCGTGGCCGAATCGAAAGCGGTGGACAAGCGCTTCGCCGGCATGCCTTCGGAAAGCAGTTTGAAGCGGCGGTTCGTGCGGAACGCATCGCCCTCGCCAGCGAACATGCGCGTCGGGTCCTCGTTCTCGCGCTTGAAGGCGAATACGCCGGCGGTGTAGGGATAAGCGCCGGGCAGGTTTTCCTTCATCAGAAAACGTAGCAGTTCGCCGTGGTCCTCATATTTCGGCAGCGACACCTTGCGGATCGTGTTGCCTGAAAGCGTTTCGCTCACCAGCGTGGTGCGGATCTCGCGGTCGCGGATCTTCACGACGTATTCGTTGCCCGCATACGAAGCCGCGATCTGCGGCCAGTCAGCGAGAAGTTTTTTCTCGTGTGCGCCGAGCGCCGCATCGCGCTGCGCGATCAATTCATCCAGATCGGCCGTGCGTCCGGCCGCATCCGCCATCACTTTCACGGCAGTCAACTGCTGACGTTCGCGCGCGACACCGCTCTGTTGCGCGACGCGTTTGTGATAGCCGCGCACGCTGTCGGAAATCTCGGCGAGATAGCGCACGCGCTCGGGCGGCACGATCGGCGTCTGGTGTGTCGAATGGCGCACATGCACCTCGGGCAGCAAACCCGGCTCGAAGTGCAGTCCGTGCGCGACAAGCCGGGCGCGGATCGCCTGATACAGCGCCGTCACGCCGTCGTCGTTGAAACGGCTCGCCTGCGTGCCGAACACCGGCATATCCTGCGGCCGTTCGCCGAAAGCCTCGCGGTTGCGCTGCACCTGCTTGGCGACATCACGCAGCGCATCTTGCGCGCCCTTGCGGTCGAATTTGTTGATCGCGACGAGGCTCGCAAAGTCGAGCATATCGATCTTTTCAAGCTGGCTCGCCGCGCCGAATTCCGGCGTCATGACGTACAGGGACTCATCGACATACGGCACGATCGCCGCGTCGCCCTGGCCGATACCCGAAGTTTCGACGATGACCAGATCGAATCCGGCGAGCTTGCAGGCCGCGATCACTTCCGGCAGCGCGGCGGAAATTTCCGAGCCGGTGTCGCGCGTGGCGAGCGAACGCATGTAGATGTTCGGATGCTCGATCGCATTCATGCGGATGCGGTCGCCGAGCAGCGCGCCGCCGGTGCGTTTACGCGAGGGATCGACCGCGATCACCGCGATCTTCATGCGGTCGGCTTGGTCGAGCCGGAAGCGGCGGATCAGCTCATCGGTCAGCGAACTCTTGCCCGAACCGCCGGTGCCGGTAATGCCGAGCCGCGGCGTGGGCAGCTTGTCCGCTTCATCGAGAATCGCCCGCCTTAATGCGGCGCTCGCAGCGCCGGCTTCGAGCGCGGTAATAAGGCGTGCCAGCGTCGCACGATTGCCCGCGCGCAATGCGGCGAGCACTACTTGCGTATCGCTTTCCAATTGCGCGGCAATATCAAAATCCGATTTGGTGACGACATCGTTGATCATGCCCTGCAAGCCGAGCGACGCGCCGTCCTCGGGCGAGTAGATACGCGCAACACCGTAATCCATCAGCTCGCGGATTTCGGCCGGCACGATCACGCCGCCACCACCGCCGAACACCTTCACATGCCCAGCGCCCGCCTCGCGCAGCAGGTCGATCATGTATTTGAAGTATTCGACATGGCCGCCCTGATAAGACGTCACCGCAATGCCTTGCACATCTTCCTGTAACGCAGCGTTGACGATCTCTCCGACCGAACGGTTGTGGCCGAGGTGGATCACCTCGCAGCCCGTCGTCTGCAGGAGACGCCGCATGATGTTGATCGAAGCGTCATGGCCATCGAAGAGCGCCGCGGCCGTGACAAAACGGACACGATTCTGCGGCTTATAGGGTGAAAGCTGGCTGTGGACTTTTGGGTCGGTCATGTCTGTCTCCATTGCCTGTTTATCTGGGAAATATTGGGCTTAATGTTCGACATTAGCCGCCGTCGCTTTATCTTCCCAGTGCATTGCAGGACTTAAATCGTGCAAAATCGGCCATACCCTCGAACTCTCGCGAACGCGCGTCATGAAGACAACGAAGGCTACCGAAAATGCCCCGGGCAACGCTCAGCGCAACTCGGTCGCGTCGGCCTTTGTGACGGGCATGCTGGCGGGTGCCGTGGCGCATGGATTCGAGCCAGCAGCATTGCTGACCGAAGTCGGCATAGACGCCGCAGCGCTGCACGACCCCGCCGCCCGCGTGCCCCTCGTACAATACGGCATGCTCTACGAATGTGTCGCCACCACGCTCGATGACGAAGCATTCGGACTCTTCTCCGTGCCGATGCGGGTCGGAAGCTTCGAATTTCTCTGCCGCGGGGCGCTTTCGGCCGCCACGCTCGAAGAAGCCCTGCAACGCATCTGCCGTTTCCTGCATCTCGTCTTGCCGGACGTCGCCGTCAGCCTGCGGCGCGGCGCGGCCTCGGCCGAACTGCTCATCGAAGAAGTCCGTCCGCTCACGGTCCAGCGCGTCTTTGCGTTCGAATGGTTGTTGCGCCTGATTCACGGCATTGCCTGTTGGCTCATCGCGCGCAGCATCGCGCTCGATGAGGTCGACTTTCCCTATCCGCAACCCGATCACGCCACCGACTATGCGCTGATTTATACCGCGCACAGCCATTTTGACGCCGCACGGCTGGCAGCGCGTTTCGCTCCCGAACTGCTCGATCAAGCCCTGCGCCGCGACGAAGCCGCACTCGCACATTTTCTGAGCGGCGGCCCCGGACGGCTGACGATGCTTTACCGCCGCGACCGCGAGTTTGCCGCGCGCGTGCGCGATGTGCTGCGCGAAACCTTGCTTGAACCACCCAGCCAGGACGAAGTCGCCGAACGTCTGCATTTATCGCCACGCACCCTCGCCCGCCGGCTGGCGCTCGAAGGTTCGAGTTTCCGCGCGATCCTCGATACGCTACGGCGGGAACTCGCACTGGCGCGAATCACGCAAACCCACATGCCGGTCGACAAAATCGCGGCCGAACTCGGCTACGCCGACCCTTCCGCGTTCTATCGCGCCTTCGTCGCCTGGACAGGGCAATCGCCGAGCGCTTACCGGCGCATGCATGCCCCGCGCTCTGTGTGATTTGCCCTACGCGCCGGCAAGATCTACCACAATTGTGGTAGCATAAACAAGTATCCGCGATGAACCGAGAGCAAGCCCATGACCGCCACTTCAGTACGTATCGACGAAACCTTGCTCAACCAGGCCCGCGTTGCCGCCAAGGCTGAATACCGCACCGTGCAAGGGCAGATCGAATTCTGGGCCAAGGTGGGTCGTGCCGCGCTGGACAATCCCGATTTGCCCGCCTCCTTTATTGCCGAAAGCCTGATGAGCCTGGCCGAACCGCGCAACGAGGCCACACCTTTTGTGCCGCGCAGCTCCGCCAATAGGCACAAGGCATGAATTGGGAAGTCCGCCAAACCCGACACTTTGCCCGCGCCTATAAAAAGCTGCACGATACATTGGTTGCCGACGTGGATGCCGTTGCGCAAAACCCCGACGTAGGCGAAAAGAAAAAAGGCGATCTGGCACATCTTTGGGTGTACAAATTTCGCTGCAACAGCCAGCTTTATCTGCTCGGCTACACCCGCGAAGATGCCGTGCGGCTGGTCTATCTGGAAGCCTTGGGGCCACATGAGAACTTTTATCGGGATTTAAAGCGATAGTAAACGCGCGTTTGGATCGGACCAAACTGAGCCAATCATCTCCGCTGCAAACCCAAACACATCCCCCTCGCACGCACACTTTGCGCGGGACGTTTTTGGCCGCAACGGTGTGCACGACCTGCGTGTTCACGCGCAACATATTGGATTTATTGGCGGCTCTTATTTGCACTCGAATTGCTTTTGCAACACAGTTGCAAATACAATCCACCCATGAGTCCCGAAGCGCCCCACGACATATCCCGTCTTTTGCGCGCACGCGGCGCGCGCGTCACACCGGCGCGTTTGCGCGTGCTGGCCTTGCTGCGCGCCTCGGAGCGCGGGCTGTCGCATCATGACATCGAACAGGCGCTGACGGACGGCGCGCCCGTCGATCGCGTCACGCTCTACCGCGTGCTCGACTGGCTCGTCGAACAAGGGCTCGCGCACAAAGTGGCCGACGAGCAGCGCGTGTTCCGCTTCTCCGCCGCCGCACGGGATGATGTCCCGCATGGCGCGCACGCCCATTTCGTGTGCGACGATTGCAACAAGGTTTTCTGCCTCGACGACCTGCCGCCGGCCACGCCCAGACTGCCCACAGGTTTCGCTTCAACGCAAATCGAATTTGCAATACATGGACATTGCGCACACTGCAACCGGCGGGAGAGACATCAATGAACGCCCAGCATCGACATAACGGCTGGTGGGACAAACTCGGCATCACCGCCTCGCTGCTTTGCCTCGTCCATTGTCTCGCGCTTCCCGTTCTGATTCCGCTGTTGCCGATGCTCGCGCTCATGGGGCATACCGAGGTGCATGGCTTGTTCTTGATTCCGATCATCTCCCTGACCGGGCTCGGCATCCTGCCGGGCTTCCTGCGCCACCGCTCGCGGCCGATGCTCGCCGCCGCCGCAGTGGGCGTTTCGCTGTGCAGCGCGGCAGTGGGCGCCGAGGCGCTTTTCGGACTGCATGCGCTCGATACGCCGCTGACTATCGCAGGCGGTCTAAGCCTCATCAGCGCGCATCTGATAAATTTACGCCTTTCGCGCGCGCAGGCGTGCGCCTGCCCAACAAACTAAAACCGATCATGTCCGCACTCAAGCCCTCATTCATCACGCGCATTGCCCGCCTGATGTGCTGGGTGCTCCTGCTGCTGCCCGTGATACAAACCACGGCACTCGCGCATGAACTGGGCCATCTGAATCGCATCATGGCGAGTAAGACTGTCGTCACCGAAAACGGTGCGGCACCACTCGCTAGCAATAAGGTTTGCGATAGTTGCCTCGCTTTCGCCGCGCTTGCCGGCGGCTGCGCGCCCGAATCCGCCACCAAGCCCATTACGCTACCCCTAGAGCCGCACATCTGGCAAAGTACCCCGCCGCCGCACTTTGTTGCGCGCAGCATTCCCGCTTACGCCTCGCGCGCGCCGCCATCAGTCCTCGTGTAACCCCTGGCGTCATACGCTAGTCATCCTCTGCATTCACGAAAAAGAAACGCCGATGTGCGAGCCTTGCCGCCCGCGCGTCCCGTACACACGAGAAATCCATGAAGAAGAAAATTCTATGCACGAGCCTTGCGCTCGCGCTTGCCGCGCCACTGCATGCGGCCGAAGGCGACGATATCGCGCAACTGCGACGCGATGTCGCCGCGATGAAAGCCGGCTACGAAGCGCGCATCAGCGCGCTCGAAAAACGCCTCGAAGCCGCCGAGGCCAAAGGCAAAGCCACCGAAGCGGCCGCCAATGCCGCAACGGCGACCGCAAACCAGGCGGCGACAATGGCAAATCAGGTCGCCACGGTTCCCGCCGCCACGACGCCAAGCGAAACGCCGGCCCCTGTTGCAAGTGGTGCGCCAAGCAATAACAATTCATTCAACCCGGAAATCTCACTGATCCTTTCGGGCATCTACACCAACACGCAGCGCGACCCGGCCAATTACGCCATCACCGGCTTCCCAGTGGGCTCCGGTGCCGAGATCGGCCCCGGCAAGCGCGGCTTCAGCCTCGCCGAGTCCGAACTCGGCATCGCGGCGAACATCGATCCGTACTTCCGTGGGGCGCTGAACTTCTCGATGCACCCAGATAACAGCGTCTCGGTCGAAGAGGCTTATATCCAGACGCTCGGCCTCGGCTACGGACTCACCGTCAAAGCGGGCCGTTTCTACTCGGGTATCGGTTATCTGAATCAACAGCATTCGCATACCTGGGATTTCGTCGATAGCCCGCTCGCCTACCAAGCCTTCCTCGGCGGCCAGTTCGGCGATGACGGGGTTGAAGTGCGCTGGCTTGCGCCGACCGACCTCTACCTGGAGCTGGGCGCGGAACTTGGACGTGGCGCGGATTGGCCGGGTAATGGCGCGGGTGGTAACGGCCCCGGCACGCAGGCCGTGCATGCGCACCTCGGCGGCGACATTGGCAATAGCAACAGTTGGCGCGCGGGCCTGTCGTACTTGCGCGCAAAGGCGAATCAACTCGATCTCGCGATGCCGGACACTTCCGGCGATACGGTGGCAAGCGCCTTTACCGGCGACACGCAACTTGCGATCGCCGATTTCGTATGGAAATGGGCGCCGAACGGCAACGCCACGCGGCAGAACTTCAAGCTGCAAGGCGAATACCTATGGCGCAAACAAAATGGCGTGCTCGGCTTCGACACCCCCGATGCCGCAAGCGACTACCGCAGCTACCAGTCGGGCTGGTATCTGCAAGGCGTCTACCAGTTCATGCCTTACTGGCGCGTTGGCGTGCGCAGCGAAAGACTTTCGCCCGGCGCGATCAATTATGGGCCCAATGACGCCAATCTCGCCGCGAGCGACTATGTCCCGCGCCGCAACAGTCTGATGTTCGATTTCAGCCCAAGCGAGTTCTCGCGCATCCGCTTCCAGTACAACCGCGACAGCGCGCGCCAGGACCAGCCCGACAACCAGTTCTTCCTGCAATATCAGATGAGCCTCGGCGCTCACGGAGCCCACATCTTTTGATGCGCATGGATAAACCTGCTGCGCGCGCCGATCTCGACGCGCTCGCTACGCTTTCTCCACGCCCCTCACCGGAGTAAAAACATCATGAAGAAAACCATTACCCTAGCGCTCGGCCTGCTGGCCCTGAGCCTCGCAACACCGGCAAGCGCCGCGCTTAAAGTTCTCGCCTGCGAGCCCGAATGGGCGGCGCTGGTTCAGGAACTCGGCGGCGACAAAGTTGACGTCGTCAGCGCGACCAACGCCTTGCAAGACCCGCACCAAGTGCAGGCCAAGCCGAGCCTCATCGCACGCGCGCGCAATGCCGACTTGCTCGCCTGCACCGGCGCGGGCCTGGAGATCGGCTGGCTGCCGATTCTGCTGCAACAATCCGGCAATCCGCTGATCCAACCCGGCAAGCCCGGCCATTTCATGGCCGGCGACTATGTGCAGAAACTTGATGTGCCAACCCGCGTCGACCGCGCCGAAGGCGACGTCCATCCCGAAGGCAATCCGCATATTCAGACCGACCCGCGCAACATCGCCAAAGTCGCCGTGGCCCTGAGCCAGCGGCTCGCGCAGATCGACAGCGCAAACCAGGCTTACTACAAGCAGCGCGCCGACGATTTCAACCACCGCTGGAGCGCGGCGATGACGCACTGGCAAACCCAGGCCGCCCCGCTGCGCGGCGTCCCGATCGTCGTCCAGCATAAAGCGTGGAGCTATCTCGAAAACTGGCTCGGCATCCAGGAAGTCGGACAGCTCGAACCGAAACCCGGCGTTGAGCCAACGGCCGCGCACCTGCAAGAAGTGCTCGCCACACTCAAAGACCGCCCCGCGCAGATGATCGTCTATGCCTCCTACCAAGATCCGCGCGCATCGCAATGGCTCTCCGAGCGTGCGCATATCGATACCGTGCAACTGCCCTTCACGGTCGGCGGCACGCCGGAGGCCAAAGACCTTTTTGGCCTCTTCGACGACACCATTGCGCGCCTCCTCAAAGGAGCGAAAAAATGAACTGGAGCGCCCTTGACTGGGGCATTCTCGGCCCAGCGCTCGCCGCCGGCCTGCTGGTGCTCGCCACGCATGTGCCGCTCGGCATGCAAGTGCTCGACCGCGGCATCGTCTTCATCGACCTCGCCATCGCACAGATCGCAGGGCTCGGCGTCATCGCGGCGGACTTCATGGGCTGGGAGCCCTCCGGCTTCGCAGTGCAGATCGCCGCCGTGAGCGCCGCGCTCGCGGGCGCATTACTCCTCACGGCAACCGAAAAACGCGCCGGGCAACATCAAGAAGCGCTGATCGGCGTGCTCTTCGTGCTCGCCGCGAGCGGGGGCCTCATCCTGCTCGCAAGCAACCCGCACGGCGGCGAACATCTCAAAGACCTGCTCGTCGGCCAAATCCTCTGGGTCAGCCCGCAGCAAGTCATTGTGCTTGCGGTGCTCACCGCGATATTGCTCGCCGTCTGGTTCGCCTTGCGCAAACGGCTCGGCAGCTTCGGCTTCTACGCCTTGTTCGCGGTCGCCGTGACCGCCTCGGTGCAAGTCGTCGGCGTCTATCTTGTGTTCTCAAGCCTGATCGTGCCGGCGCTTGCCACGCGCGCGCTTTCCGGCGCGCGGCGCATCGGCGTCGCGTGGGTGCTTGGCGCAATCGGCTATGCGCTCGGGCTCGCGCTCTCGGCTGTGTTCGACCTGCCTTCGGGCGCGGTGATCGTGTGGGTGCTCGCCTGCGTCGCGCTCGCGGTAGCGATGCTCACCGGGAAACACTCGCAATCCGAGCCGTCCGCCGCGCCGCTAAAATCGGAGACATGACACAACAGAAGCTCCCCCCGCGCCGCCTCGCCGTCGCGCCGATGATCGATTGGACGGACCGGCACTGCCGCTTCTTCCACCGGCTACTCGCGCCGCATGCCTGGCTGTACACCGAAATGATCACGACCGGCGCGCTGATCCACGGCGACGTACCGCGCCATCTGCGCTTCAATGCCGCCGAACACCCGCTCGCAATCCAACTCGGCGGCTCCGACCCCGCAGCGCTCGCCCACTGCGCGCAACTCGCCGAACAATGGGGCTACGATGAGGTGAATCTCAACTGCGGCTGCCCCAGCGAGCGCGTGCAAAGCGGAGCCTTCGGCGCCTGCCTGATGAACGAGCCCGCGCTCGTGCGTGATTGCGTCGCGGCGATGCGTGAAAAGGTATCGATCCCCGTCAGCGTCAAACACCGCATCGGCATCGACACCATCGAGGACTACGCCTTCGTGCGCGCTTTCGTCGCCACCGTTGCCGAAAGCGGATGCACCACTTTCATCGTGCATGCGCGCAACGCTTGGCTCAAAGGACTCAGTCCCAAAGAAAACCGCGAAATCCCGCCGCTGCGCTACGAATTCGCGCACCGCCTCAAACAGGAATTCCCCGGCCTCGAAATCCTCGTCAACGGCGGGCTCACCACGAGCGAGCAAATCGAAATCCAGCTCGGCCATGTCGACGGCGTCATGATCGGCCGCGAAGCCTATCAGAACCCCTGGGCGCTCGTGGAGTGGGAACGCCACTTCTTCAACCCCGAATGGGCGCCGACACGCGAACAGGTTATCGAAGCGCTCGTCGCCTACTGCGCACGCGAAAAAGCCGAACACGGCGCGCCGGTACGCGCCGTCGCGCGGCATATTCTCGGACTGGCGAACGGACTGCCCGGCGCACGCAACTTCCGCCGCATGCTGTCGGATTCACAAATACTGCGCAGCGACCGGCCGGAGTTGATTCGGGAGGCGTGGGAGCAAATCACACCAGCCAACACTATAATCTCGGCCTGACAACTCCCACCCACCCTCACTTCACAAACCCAATCTCCCGCGCCGTAGCCGGCCCGATCAAACACTGCGCCAGCGAGTGCGGCTGTTCCGCGCGGTCTGTCGTCACCGGCACGCGGCCTGCCATCAATTCGCAGAAACGCTGCGGCAAAAGCGGGTCGGCGGTGGGCTCGGCGTAGCCGTCCGGATGAATCGGCTGCAAGCTCACCGGATCGTATTTGTCGCTGGCGCCAAGCGTGTGCAACAGCTCATGCGCCAGCACGACATTGTTCTGGCGCGCCATATCGGGCCGTGCGTACAGATTGACCAAACCGATTTGCCCTTCGCGCAAACCGTGCGAGTTAGGCGCCCGCTCGGTTTTTGGCCCCCAATAGCTGACGAACAAGCGCACATCCGCGCGCGGCGCGGCGGCCGGTTGACGCCAGGCCCACCAGCGCAGATTCAAGCTCCACACAATCGCCGAAAGGTAACTCCTGCTTGTCGGCGCTGGCGGCGGCGCGCTGCTCAACTTCGGCTGAAGCGTGATTCTGACTGGCTTCAGCGTCGTCACGCCGTAGCGCCGGGCTTCGTTTGCAAGAAACTCTTCAATCTCCACAAAGCTGCCAGAATTCAACTGCGCAATGGTGCTAGCCGCTTCAGGACTCGCATCGCTATTAATCGGAAACACCGCAACATGCAGCGTTTGCCGCCAATCCGTAGCCCTTTGACGCGCGCGCCAAGTATCGAGCGCAACGGTTGCCAAGATAATCAGCAGAATCGTGATGCGAATTTTTTTCCACATGGAGGCTGTTCGTTGAGATTTTTTATGCAGTGCAAATAAGCGGCTTCGCAACTGAAAAACCACTCAGCCAAGCGACAAGATGCTCCGATCCGCCATAAAGGCGAAAGCTTCTCACATTAAGGATGTTCCCCATACAGTTACAAAATCGCGTTTGACCACGGCCGAGTGCAAGCTCCACCATTGATGGTGAGGTTAATCCGTGGAGGGAATTCGAATGTCTAAATCGACGGTCGCATTTTTGGGACTCGGCAACATGGGGATGCCGATGGCCCGCAATCTTTTGTCCGCGGGCTTTGTGGTGCGCGCATTCAATCGTTCGCACAAACCGCTCGAAACGCTGGTTGGCGCAGGCGCGATTCCAGCCGGTTCGCCCGCCGAGGCGGTGGAAGCGGGCGGGGTCGCAATCAGCATGCTGGCCAACGATGCAGCGTTGGAGGCGGTGGCTTTAGGCGAGCACGGTTTTGCGCAGAAGCTCGGCGCGGGCGGGCTGCATATTTCGATGAGCACCGTGGCGCCGGAAACGTCCCGGCGTCTGGCGGAGGCTCATGCCCTGCACGGCAGTTCGTTCCTTGCCGCGCCGGTGTTCGGACGCCCAGAAGCCGCGGCGGCAAAGAAGCTGTGGATTTGTCAGTCCGGTGCAGCGGAAGCAAAACAGCGCGCCAAGTTGTTTCTCGATGCGCTGGGGCAAGGCATCCATGATTTCGGCAACGAGCCGGGCGCTGCGAACGTCGTCAAGCTATCGGGAAATTTCCTGATTCTTTCCGCGATCGAGGCTTTGTCGGAAGCGCTCGTCCTCGCGGAGAAGCACGGCATCGAGCGCGCGAGCCTGGCGAAATTTTTGGGTGAAACGATCTTCGCGTGCCCGACTTACCAGAACTATGCACGCAGCCTCGCGGCGCGCACTTTCGAGCCGGCGGGTTTCAAGCTCGAATTGGGCATGAAGGATGTTCGCCTGGTCCGGGATGCCGCCGAAACCGCGCAAGCTCCGATGCCGATTGCGGATCTGTTGCATGCGCGCCTGCTCGCCGCGCTGGCAAAAGGGCGCGGACAATTGGATTGGACGGCGATTGAAAAATCATCCGCCGAAGACGCGGGCTTAGGTTCGTAAAGTACGCACCAACAAAAAGCCGCGCATCGCGCGCGGCTTTTCGCACTGCATCCAGCAACCTCTATCACTTCTCCTTGAAGCTGTCGTGGCAGGACTTGCAGGTCTTCGCCGTGGGATCGAAGGCGGCTTTGAGCTGATCGAAATTGCCGCTCCTGGCTGCAGCGATCAGCTTGGGCATTTCGGCGCGCATCTTGTCGGCATCGTTGTTGAAGTCGGCGGTCTTTTGCCAGACTTGCGGCTTGGCCTTGGTGTTGGCGCCCTTGTCGGTGCCGGGGCCAAAAGCCGTGAACGGCAAACCGTGGACCGCGGCCAGCACGTCGGCATCGGCGGCGGCCACCTTGGCATCGAACGGCGCTTTGCCGTTGGCCATTGCGCCCAGGCTGCCGAAGTGCTTGGCCATCACGGTAAACGCGGCCTGGCGGTATTTAATGGCGGCTTCTTCAGGCTTGGCTTGGGCAAAGACGCTTGAGGCCGTTACGACAGCGGCCAAGGTGACAAGAGCGGCGGGCAGTTTTTTCATCGGTCATTCTCCACAGGTAAAAACACAAAATCGTGCACGGCATGAACAGGCAATAGTGTTCATCATCCGCGCTTCAAGTTTCCGGTGCGTAAATCCGCCACATGCGCGGCGTCATGCCAGCCACCGGATCAATGGGTATCGTTGGAAATCAATAGCCAAATCCGGCCGTTCCCTGCGCATTGCCCCACTCCACCAGGGCATACACCGCGGCCGCGAGTATGACGAGTACGCTCAGCGCCATCACGCGCGTAGCAGCGGTATCCCGCGCGGAAGGCAGGTCGACATCGAGCATCTTGTCGCCCACGATCATGGGCCAGAGCAGGCCATGTTTGCGCACGGAATAAACGATGATCGCCAGCACATGCAGGGCGACCAAGGCAATGAGGAGGTATTGCCCCCAGGCTTTGTGGTAGCTGGTAGCCTGGCTTACGCTGGCTTCGGAAACCAAACCCGTCAGCGGCCCGGCAAAGGCGATTTCATCGTAGGAGAACAGGCCCGTGACGGCCTGCGCAGCCGTTAGTGACAGTAGCGCCAATACCGAGCACGCGCCGAGCGGGTTGTGGCCGGCCTTATCCTCGGGCCGCGTGCGTCCTTTTATGTAGCGCAGCACTCCCGCTGGGGTGGGAAAGAAACGGACAAAACGCGACCAGTGTCCACCGATAAAGCCCCAGATGGCACGAAACAGCACCAGCGCCAGCGCGGCGTAGCCGAGGCGGAAATGCCAGTTCATCGCGTTGCCACCAATTTTGCCGGTGACGAAAAGGCCGATCATGCACAGCACCAGCGCCCAGTGGAACAGGCGCGTGGGCAAATCCCAGATACGAATTATGGACATGGTTCCATTCACATTCATAACGAACGCTTTCCATTTTAAAGTGAAAGAAGCCAAGAGACACGGCGCGGGTGGAGCGCGCCCGATGCGCAGGGCAAAACACATGTCTTACCACCTGAATCCACTAAAGGCGGAAACTTGCGCAGGCTTATCCAATGTTGCCGTAGACCGGCTAAAACTTGGTTTCGCAAATGCTAGACTTCGGTAACCATTCGTTTTCTAGGCGCATCCATGCCACATACTGAATTCGCCAGCGACAACACCGCGGGGATCAGCCCCGAGGCAATGGTCGCCTTGATGGCCGCCAACAACGGGACGACGGCTTCTTACGGCAACGACGAATGGACGCAGCGCGCGCGCGATGCGATGCGCAAGGTCTTCGAAACCGAGTGCGAGGTTTTCTTCGTTTTCAACGGCACGGCGGCCAATTCACTCGCGCTCGCCGCGCTGTGCCAGAGCTATCACGGCATCATCTGCCACAAGCTCGCCCATGTGGAAAGCGACGAATGCGGTGGGCCAGCGTTTTTTACGCACGGCGCAAAACTGCTGCTCGTCGACGGGGCCGATGGCAAGCTCGACCCGGGCGGCATCGACAAACTTGTCGCGGCGCACACCGATATTCACGCCCCGAAGCCGCGCGCGGTCACGCTTGCGCAATCGACGGAAGTCGGCGCCGTCTATACGCCCGAGGAAATACAGGCGCTCGGCGAAGCGTGCCGCGACATGGACCTCGCCTTGCATATCGATGGCGCCCGCTTTGCCAACGCGGTCGTAAGCCTCAATGCCCAACCCGCGGACATCACCTGGCGCGCGGGCGTCGATGTGCTTTCTTTCGGCGGCACGAAAATGGGCCTGCCGAACAGCGAGGCCGTCATTTTCTTCAACCGCGAATTGGCCCGCGACTTTGTCTACCGCTGCAAACAAGCCGGTCAGTTGGCGTCGAAAATGCGTTTCCTCGCCGCGCCCTGGCTTGGCGCGCTCGAAAACAACAACTGGCTGCGCCGCGCCGGACACGCGAATGCGATGGCGCGCCGGCTCGGGTTTGCATTGTGGCGTCTGCCAGGTGTGGAACTGCTCTTCCCTGTGCAATCGAACGCGGTATTCGTCAGCATGCCTGAGCCTGCCGTCGCAGCTTTGAGAGAACGCGGCTGGTCGTTCCTCAGCCCGCTTGGCGTTAACAGCGCGCGTTTCGTCTGCTCGTGGGCAACGCAGCCGGAACAAATCGAACGCCTGATCGCCGACGTTTCGGCCTGCCTTGGAACGCCTGATACCAATACGGAACCGGCTTAGAACCTGTTCAGAATCTGTAGCGAGAGACAGTCATTCTGCGCGAAGTCGCAGAATCCATTTGTCCTCTGATAGTGGGTTCTGCGACTGCGCTTCGCTCCGCGCAGAATGACCACGTGTTGAGCGCAAGCGAGATAAACCTTTAGGCAGCGAAGACGCCCCAAACTCGTGGCGTTACAGCCGCTGAACAGTTTAGATATCGACCGGATCGACGTCGATATGCCAGCGCAGCGCCTTGGGCGCGCGCAGGGCATACAACTGCGGCAGCCAAACGCTTAGCAAACTCTGCAGCGGCAAGCGGTGATCCGCCTCGACGACGAGCTGCGCACGCTCTAGCCGCGCCCGGCGCACCAGCCGCATCGGCACCGGATCGTAAATCCGCACGGCTTCGGCAATCGCTTGCGCGGCGGCGCGCGCACGCTCAAGAAAATCCAGCGCGATTGCAATTTCAGGCGCTTCGGCGCGCAAAACGGCTTGCGCGCCGAAAGGCGGAAAGTGCGCGGCGGCGCGCTGTTCCAGTTCCAGCCGGGCAAAGCCGGCGAAATCGTGCCGGCGTAAATTGGCGAAAAGCGGATGTTCGGGAAACTCCGTTTGAATCAGCACTTCGCCCGCAAGCCCGGCGCGCCCCGCCCGGCCCGCCACTTGCATCAGTTGCTGGAAGAGCCGTTCGGGCGCCCGGTAATCGGCCGCGAATAAGGAGGCGTCCGCGCCGACCACGCCGACAAGCGTCAGGCGCGGGAAATCGTGTCCTTTGGCGAGCATCTGCGTGCCGATAAGGATATCGACCTCGCCTTCGCCGATCCGCCGGCGCACCGCCTCCCACTGCGCGGGAGTGCGCACGCTGTCGCGGTCGACGCGCAGTACGCGCGCGGTCGGAAAGCGCGCCGCGATCCGCTCTTCGAGCCGCTGCGTGCCGCGCCCGAAGCCATGCAGATCCTGATTGCCGCATTGCGGACACGCGCGCGGAACCGGCGCTTCGGTGCCGCAATGATGGCAACGCAGCACGCGCTCGGCCAAATGGAAAACGCGATGCGCCGAACAATGCTCGCAATCGCTGACCCAGCCGCAGGACGGGCATGCGAGGACCGGCGCATAGCCGCGCCGGTTGAGGAAAACGAGGCTTTGCTCACGCCGCGCGAGCCGCGCCTCCAGCGCCGCCTCCAGCATTGGAGAAAGGCCATCCTGCAAACGCACGCGCCGTGTGTCGATGAGCCGCACCTCCGGCGGCGCGAGCGCGGCGGCGCGCTGGTGCAAGCTCAAACGCCGGTAACGCCCCGTTTCCGCCTGCCGCCAGGATTCGAGCGAGGGCGTCGCCGAGCCCAGCACAATCGGCACGCCTTTCTGTTGCGCACGCCAAACCGCCAAATCGCGCGCCGAATAGCGCAAGCCTTCTTGCTGCTTATACGAGGCGTCATGCTCCTCATCGACAAGAATCAGGCCCAGGCGCGGCAGAGGCGAAAACACCGCCAGCCGCGTGCCAAGCACGATGTCGGCTTCGCCGTTCAGCGCGGCCAAAAAACCGCGGCAGCGCGCGCCGTCGGAAGCGCCGCTGTGCAGCGCCACGCGCCGCGCGCGCGGGAAACGGGCGGCGACCCGCTCTTCAAGCTGCGGCGTCAAACCGATTTCGGGCACCAGCAGCAAAGCCTGTTTACCCGCCGCCAGAGTACGTTCGATCAGGCGCAAATAGACCTCGGTCTTGCCGCTCCCCGTGATGCCATGCAACAGCCAGGGCGTAAAACGCTCCGCCTCGGCCCATATCGCTTCGACGGCCTCGGTCTGTTCCGCGTTGAGTTGTGGCGCCTGCGACAAATCCGCGCGCCGGTCCGCCGCGGCCTCGACGACCCAGCCGCGCTGGCGCGCCTCGCGCACGGCGGCTGCCGGATGGCCGTTATCGAGCAAAACGCTGCGCGGAAATGAGTTATCCACAAGCGCAGCAGCCAGCGCGCGCGCCTTGGATGCCCGACCGGGCTGCGCGAGCATCACCGCCCCGGCTTCGCTCAGGCTCAGCCACGGATCGCGCTTGCGCTCTTCGAGCAATTCGGCCCCGCGCAAACCGGGCGGCAAGGCCACCGCGGCCACTTCTCCGAGCGGATGGTGGTAATAATTCGCCGCGAACCGGATCAAGGTCAGCCAGTCGGACGGCAGAGCCGGCACTTCATGTAAAACCTTCTCGATCTGCTTGAGCTTCTCACGCGGAACTTCAGGTTCGACATCCAAGGCCAGGATAACGCCCGTTTTTTGCATCGCACCGAACGGCACGCGCACAAGACGGCCGATGTCCGACTGCGTAAGCCCCGCGCCGAGATAGTCGAAATTACGCGGCAGCGGAACCGGGAGCGCGAGCCGCGCCACTCGGGTAGGCGCCGGCTCCGGGATCGGATTCAGTTGTTCAGCGGATTCCACGATTAACAAGCGTGTCTCAATGGTCGCAGCTCAAATGCGAGATTCGACTTCAAAAACGGCAAAATCAAAAAAATCGTTATCCATTATCAGGTTAGACGAAATACATCACCTCAAACCTGCACTTCCGCCATTAACCCTTTTTGACAGAAGGGTTTACTCACCGCCTGTGGATAAGTTTGTGAGTGACTGCCAAGCGCCGCGACTTGACAAGCATTATTTTTTTTCACGCACAAACTGACCCAACCGACTTGACAATAAAAAAATAATTAAAAATCAAATGCTTGGTTAAAAATACAGGGCAACGGCATTTTTTTCATAGCCTGTGGAAAGCCAGGAACCTCAAGATGTGCATAAGTGAATCACCCCAATCTGAAGCTTGGGGCTTCTTCGCCACGAATCGGGGCGCCTTCGGCACCAATAACGCTAGTCTTGCTGGCCCCGCCATGCATGGCGGGGCTTACGCTCGACCCGTGGTCAAGCGGCAACACAAAAAAACCAGGCAAGCTTGCTTTGATGCCAAGCCCAGGTTTTCCGCCTACTGAACGCAGCAAACGAGCCCCTTTAAATATTCCCCTTCCGGAAATGCCAGTCCGATCGGGTGATCCGGCGCGGCGGCCAAGCGATGCAGAATTTGCACGTCGCGACCCGCATCGCTCGCGGCACCGGCAACGATGCTTTGAAACAGCTCCTGGCCAATCCCGCCGGAACACGAATACGTCATCAAAATCCCGCCTGGATTTAATAAACGGAAGCCCAACAGATTGATGTCCTTGTAGGCGCGCGCGGCACGTTGCGCATGCGCCGCCGAAGGCGCGAATTTCGGCGGATCGAGCACGATCAGATCGAAGCGCCGCCCCGCCGTTTTCAGCTCACGCAAGGCGGTGAACACATCCGCATCGCGCCATTCCGCCCGCGCGGCGTCCAAACTCGGATTGCGCGCCAAGTTCCGCTGCGCGGCCAACAAGGCCGGCGCGGACGAATCGATCGAAAGCACGTCCCGCGCGCCGCCGGCCAAAGCCTGTAGCGAAAACCCGCCGGTATAGCAAAAACAATTCAAAACGCTGCGGCCGGCCGCCAGCTCGCGGGTCAGGCGCCGATTTTCGCGCTGATCGAGGTAAAACCCGGTTTTGTGCCCGCCCACGGCATCGACCCCAAGCACGACGCCGTACTCTTCGATAGCCAGATCGGCGTCCGGCATTTCACCCGCGAGCACGCCGGCCCGCGGCGCCAAGCCTTCGAGCGCGCGCACCTCGGAATCCGAGCGCTCATAGATATTGCCGCAAGCGGTGGCCTGCATCAGCCCCGTGACGATTGCCTCGCGCCAGCGTTCAGCCCCGGCCGCCGTCAACTGCAAAACCACGGTTTCACGATAGCGGTCCGCGATGATGCCCGGCAGGCCGTCGGATTCACCGTGGATCAAACGCACGCCCTGCTGCCCGCGCAAATACGGATGACTGGCGCGGCGCGCGACGGCCGCCGCGATGCTGCGCTTGAAGAAGGCGTGGTCGATCGGCGTATCCGCATCGAAAGTCCACATCCGCGCGCGGATTTGAGATTCAGGCGACCAGGCCGCCCGGCCCAACACCTTACCCGCGTCGGACACAACCTCCACGGTGTCGCCAGGTTTCGCGCGGCCGGAAAGCTTCGCGACCGAGCCGGCGAAAATCCAGGGATGACGGCGCATGACCGAGCGCTCCTTGCCCGGTTTCAAAATCAATTGAGCCATCGAGGCATCCGAAACACACAAAGTCGAATTGTCGCATGCCCGCGCGCTTTAACTTTCGCGGCGGCAGTATTCCGAAAGCGGTGTGCAAGCTTCGCTTGCATCCCGGCATAGGCGGTGCTTACCCTTATGAAATGAATCCGCCCGAAGCGCCAGCACCCGCCATCCCCATCGTCCTCGACATCGAAGCCTCCGGCTTCGGCTCGCATAGCTATCCGATCGAAATCGGGCTGGCGCTCGAAGATGAGAGCACATTTTGCAGTCTGATTACGCCCGAGCCCGAATGGACCCATTGGGACCCCTCCGCCGAGCTGATCCATCACATCGACCGCACGATGCTGCTGCGGCATGGCGCATCGGCGCGCGCGGTGGCCGACACGCTCAACAAACGGCTCACGGGCAGCGTGGTCTATTCCGACGGCTGGGCGCACGACTATAGTTGGTTGGCTTTGCTGTTCGACGCCGCCGGGGCCATGCCCCGCTTCCGCCTGGAAAGTTTGCGCAGCCTGCTTAACGATGCCGAAGCGGCGCGTTGGCATGAAACCAAGGATCAGGTCAGCGCCGCGCTCAGGTACGAACGCCACCGCGCCAGCTCGGACGCGCGAGTGCTCCAACTCACCCTTTTGTGCGTGAAATACGGCGAAAGCATTGGCACGCGCACTCACTCGGCCAAACAAGTCGATGAAATGGCCGCGCTCGACATGCTGACGCTCGCGGAACATTACCGCAGCGCTTATGGACACTGCGACCGGCCCTGGCTGCGCGCCCGGCACGCCGCCGCGCTCGCGGAGGGCGGGCGCGTGATTGCCGAACACCTGGAAAAGCAACTCGCGGGTTATGTGCTGCTGCGCCCGATCGGCACCGAAGAATGGGAAGTAAGCGCCTTCAATCTCCACCCCTGGTATCGCAGCACCAGCCTTTACCGGCGGCTGATGACGCGTAGCCTGGCGCATTTGATTTCGCATGGCGCCAGCAAGCTGACGAGTCTGGTTTTACCCACGCATGAGACGTCGATACGTTTTCATGAGCGTCTTGGCTTCACTTGCGTCGCCCACACCCCGGAAATGCTGCGCTACGAAATTCCCGTCGCAGAACTCGCGTGCCGCCTCAGACTGGCTTGAAACAAGGCGAAACACCGCTTCGCTCACAGCGCCGATAAACTACACGACCGCTGGCCTTGACCACGAGCACACCAGCACAATGCCGTGCCTGGACAAATAAATAAGCCTTCCCCAACGACGCAGCCGTAAAGCAAGGAATTCCGCCCATGCGCAAGGAAACGCCGCAGCCGATCTTTTTGCACAACTACGCATCGCCCGCTTTTTTGATCGATACGGTCGATCTCGACATCGCCATCTTCAACAGCCATACGCAGATCACGGCCAGACTCGGGCTACGCCGCAATCCCCTCTCGCCCGACCCCAACGCCAGCCTGACCCTCGACGGCGAAGACATCGTTCTTGAAACGCTGCGCGTTGACGGCCGCGCGCTCATACCCGGCGAATACGTGCTGGGCGAGCAAAAGCTGATGTTGCATGTCGAGCTGCCCGAATCCTTCATGCTCGAAACCGTGAGCCGGATCGAGCCCGACAAAAACACCTGGCTCTCCGGTCTCTACCGCTCCCAGAGCGGCTACTTCACGCAATGCGAAGCAGAAGGCTTTCGGCGCATCACCTGGTTCCTTGACCGGCCCGATGTGATGGCGAAGTACACCGTCACCATCCACGCCGACAAAGCGGAATTCCCGGTCTTGCTCAGCAACGGCAATTTGATCGGAGAGGGCCCCGAATCCGGCGGCCGGCACTGGGCGAAATGGGTCGACCCATTCCGCAAGCCATCCTATTTATTCGCCATGGTCGCGGCGAAACTGGATACGCTTCAAGACACGTTCACCACCGCCTCGGGCCGTGAAGTGCATTGCGCCGTCTATGTCGAACCGGGCAAGCTCGACCAGTGCGGCCACGCGATGGCGGCGCTCAAAAAATCGATGAAGTGGGACGAGGACGTATTCGGCCTGCAAATGGATCTGGGCCGCTACATGATCGTCGCGGTCGGCGACTTCAACATGGGCGCGATGGAAAACAAGGGCCTCAACATCTTCAATACAAAGTACGTTCTCGCGCGCCCCGATACCGCCACCGACGCCGATTATCAGAATATCGACCGCGTCGTCGCGCACGAATACTTCCACAACTGGACCGGCAACCGCGTCACCTGCCGCGACTGGTTCCAGCTCTCGCTCAAGGAAGGTCTCACCGTTTTCCGCGACCAGCAGTTCGGCATGGACATGCACTCCGCCGGCGTCACCCGGATACAAGAGGTGCGCATGCTGCGCGCCGCGCAATTCCCCGAGGACGCAGGCCCGATGGCGCATCCGATCCGGCCCGCGAGTTACGCTGAGATCAACAATTTCTACACTGCCACGGTTTACGAAAAAGGCGCCGAAGTCGTGCGCATGATTCACACCCTGCTCGGCCAGGGAAATTTCCTCGCCGGGATGAAGCTCTACTTCAAGCGCCACGACGGCCAGGCGGTGACCTGCGAAGACTTCCTCGCCGCCATGCAGGACGCATCGGGCGTCGATCTGACGCAGTTCAAGCGCTGGTACGACCAGGCCGGCACGCCGACGCTCGTCGCACGCGGGGAATTCGACGCCGCGGCCAAGCGCTTCACGCTGACCGTTACGCAGCAATATCCCGCCACAGCCTACGAAAAGCGGCTCGCGGCGAGCGGCCAGGAAGTCATGCGCGGCCCCTATCACATGCCGATCGTCGTGGGGCTACTCGACGCCGCGGGGGCCGAGCTTCCGCTCCGGCTCGCCGGTGAAAGCAAAGCCCAGGGCACGCAGCGCGCGCTCTCGCTCAAGGAAGAAACGCAAACCTTCATATTCGAAGACATCGACAGCCCGCCGGTGCCTTCGCTGCTGCGCGGCTTCTCAGCGCCTGTTGTGCTCGACTACCCCTACACCGGAGCCGAGCTGACACACCTCATGGCGCACGACAGCAACGCCTTCAACCGCTGGGAAGCCGGTCAGCGCCTCGCCACGCAAATTCTGCTGCGCGGCGTAGTGGCATTCAGCGCTGGCCAAGACACGGCGCCAGCGAACTGGATTCCCGCGAGCTATATCGACGCGCTACGCACGCTGCTCAGCTTGGCCTTCGCGCCGGGCGCGGACCCGGCGCTCGTCGCCGAAGCCCTGGCGCTGCCTTCCGAAGTCATCCTCGCCGAAGCAATCGCCGGCGAAGTCGACCCCGACGCCATTCACGCCGCGCGCCAGGCGCTGCGCGGCCACCTCGCCCGACAACTCAAAGGCCCGTTCGCCGCGGCCTATCACGAACTCAAAACCGATGCGCCCTACTCGCCCGACGCACGGCAAACCGGTGCGCGCGCGCTGCGCAATGCCTGCCTGAGCTACCTCACCGAAATCGGCGATGAGGAAGCGCAAGCGCTCGTGGCCGCGCAGTTCGAAAATGCCGGCAACATGACCGACAGCATGGCCGCGCTGAACGCGCTCGCCAACATGCAAACGCCACTGCGCGAAACGGCGCTGAATACCTTCTTCAATCGCTGGCGGGACGAAGCCCTCGTGATCGACAAATGGCTCAGCGTACAGGCGCAATCCCGCCTGCCCGGCACCGGCCAGCGCGTGCGCGAACTCATGGCGCATCCAGCGTTCGACATCAAAAATCCAAACAAGGTATACGCCTTGATCCGCGCCTTCTGCGCCAACAATCCGAAGCATTTCCATGCCGCGGACGGCTCAGGCTACGCCTTGGCGGCCGACGCGATCATCGAACTCGACACGCTGAACCCGCAGGTTGCCTCGCGCATCGCGCGCAGCTTCGACCGCTGGCGCAAATTCGATCAGAACCGGCGCGCGCTCGCGCACGCGCAGCTTCTGCGCATTCAGAACAAGGAAAATCTGTCCAGGGATGTAGCCGAGGTGGTTGGGAAGGCGCTGGAGAATTAAGCTGATCCGAGCAGGAATCGCCCTACTTTATCCGTTTGCGGCCCGACATCTGCGCTATATCGAGCATCGTGTCGAGCCGCGCTTCCAGGCGGATCACGCGCTCGGTCAGCGCCTCGATCCGGGCTTGTTGAGCTTTTACAACCTCCGCCTGACGCGTCACCTTATCTTCCAGCTTGATCATCGCCGTCAGCGCGCCCCAAATGCGCTCGCTAAGCCCCATCAGCTTTTTACCCGCCTAGCATGCTCGGCTTCCATCTTTGCGATCCGCGCATTGCTTTCCTCGATGAAAGCCAGCGCATCATCGATCGCCATCCCCGCCCGCTCGGCGGCCTCCTTCGCGGCCTCGGCAAGCACGGCTAGCTCTTCCTCGGCCGCGCCGGACTGGTAGGCGCGCGCCCCGCTGCGCAGCAAATCCGAGACGGACATGCCAAAGCGCTTGGCCTTCGCCTCGAAGGCCCGCTTCTCGGCGACGGTCGTCTGAACCGGAATTCTCTGTGTCGCGCCAGCCATGATTCGACCCCATTATGGACATGTACAGTACATGTCCATGTTATGCGCCGGATCGAAATGAGTCAAACCTTGATGCAAGGCGGCTACAGGAGCAGCCCCACAGCAAGGACCCGGGGTCAGTCATAACCTGGTTTTCCGCTCCAATTCACGTTGTATAGCTTGGTGCGCAATCCCATCTTCACGCACAATCGTGACCCGCGATCAAACACCAAGGCAGACGACATGAGCGACATCACGATTTATCACAACCCCGCATGCGGCACTTCGCGCAATACGCTGGCGCTGATCCGGCATGCGGGCATCGAACCCACGGTCATCGAATATTTGAAGACGCCGCCTTCGAAAGAAAAGCTGCGTGAGCTGGTTGCGGCTATGGGCATTTCCGTGCGTGCCTTGCTGCGGGAAAAAGGCACGCCCTATGCGGAATTGGGCTTGGCCGACGAGCGCTGGAGCGACGAACAACTACTGGATTTCATCGTCGAGCACCCGATTCTGATGAATCGCCCGGTCGTCGAAACGCCGCTAGGCACCAAACTTTGCCGCCCATCGGAAGAGGTTTTGGAACTGCTGCCCGTCGACAAACTCCCGCCGTTCACCAAATCGGACGGCGAAGTCGTTAACGACACGGGAATTCGCAGAGCGCGTTAAATCCGCACACGCGCAAGCCCTCAAAAACCCTCGCTTCAGCGGCGCAAATTCACGAGCACGATACCGGCCAGAACGAACACCGCTCCCGCGATGAAGCGGGGGTCGAGTGTCTCGCGCAAAAGCAGGACGCCGAAACACACGCCGAACAGCGGTGTGAGGAAAGAGAAAGCGGAGAGCCGCGAAGCGAGATAGTGCCGCAGCAGCCAAAACCACGTCAAAAAGCTCGCAAATGCGATAACGACGCCTTGAAATATGAGGCTCACCCAGGCGATCGGCGTCATCTGGACATGCTCCCAATATCCAAGCGCCGTCGAGTATCCCAGCAGCAGCACGGCGCCCACGACGAGTTGATAGAGCAAAGTCTGTGTCGCGGGCGCTTCGGACAGCGAACTTGCGCGCACCAATAAGGTTGTCGCTGCCCACAGCATGCCGCCGAGCACGCCGAGCGCATCGCCCAGCAATACCGAGCGTAAGCCGGCGCTGGCGGCAAAGCTGCCGGAGAAGGCCAAAGCGATCCCGCCGAAAGCGAGCCCCACACCGATCCATTGACGCGGCCTCAAGTGCTCGCCGGGGACGATCCAATGCAGCCCAAGCGCGGTGAATACGGGCGCCGTGTAAAGAAAAACCACCATATGCGAGGCTGAGGTATACGTCAGCCCGATCATGATGAGCAGGAACTCGAAGGCGAACAGCAAGCCTGCGCCGACGCCCGCCCAAAAGCGCCCGTCGCGCAGCGAAAAACGTTCGCCGCGCAAGGCCATCAGCATCACGATCAAAACGGCTGCAATCGTGCAACGCAGGCCGTTTTGCAGAACCGGGTGCAAATCCGCCGCTGCGGCCTTGATCGCAACCTGCTGCATACCCCAACTGGCACACAGCAGAAACATGATGCCAATGGCGAAACCATCGAGCGGCTTGCGCTGCATAACAACGGACATTTTCCGAACTCCAGAAAGGCAACAGGCGGCGACTCGATGGCCGCCTGCAAAATTTGGGTCGGGAAGTCTAACTCGGTTGCATTTTCTTGACAGGCGTTCTTGCCGTAATCGCCCCTTCCGCTTATCAGGATTACAAAAATCGCTGAACCGTATCGGGACGGGGCGTGCGCCACCGAACCTGCCGGTTTACAATAGCGTCCTCACGCGCCGGGCACGCCCCGGCGCTTTCGCATTACAGGGCGCAGGAATCATGTCCCAACAAACACCTCTCGACTACACTGCCGCCGGCGTCGATTACAGCAAGATCGACCCGCTCAAACTCCTTGCCCAACGCGCCGCCGCGGGCACGGCCGCCAATCTCGCCGCACACGATGTCGGCGAAATCGCGGCTTCGCGCGGCGAATCCGCTTACGTCATGGATGTCGGCGGGCTCTTGATCGCGTGCATCACTGAATGCCTCGGCACCAAGGCGCTCGTGGCCGACGCGGTGCGCGCGCTGAGCGGCCGCACGCATTACGACACGATTGCCCAGGACACGATCGCAATGGCAGTCAACGATCTGATCACCGTCGGCGCGACGCCGCTTTCGATTCACGCATACTGGTCGGCCGGCGGCAGCGAATGGTTCGCCGACGCGCAGCGCATGAACGACCTCGTGCGCGGCTGGCAGACCGCCTGCGACGCGTGCAAGGTGAGCTGGGGCGGCGGCGAAACACCGGCGCTCGCGGGCGTGGTCGAGGCCGGCCGCATCGACCTCGCGGCGTCGTGCGTCGGCATCGTCAAGGAACGCTCGCGGCTGCCGCTCGGCGACACGCTCAAGGCGGGCGACGCCATCGTGTTCCTCGCCTCCAGCGGCATCCATGCCAATGGCGTGAGCCTTGCGCGCAAGCTGTCCGAACGCCTTCCCGACGGTTATGCAACCAGGATTTCCGACGGCCGCATGTACGGCGAAGCGCTGCTCGACCCGACCGTTCTATATGTTCCCGTGACCGAAGCGCTCTATGCCGCGGGCATCACACCGCACTACTGTGCGAACATCACGGGCCACGGTTGGCGCAAAGTGATGCGGCATCCAGCCGAACTCACCTACCGTATTCACACGCTGCCCGACGCGCCGCCGGTGCTCAGCTTCATTCAAGAGCACGCCGGCATCGACGACCGGGAAGCCTATGGCAGCCTCAACATGGGCGCGGGCTTCGCGATCTTCGTCGCGGCGGAACAGGCGGATGAAGTCGTGCGGATTTCGCACAGCCTCGGCATCAAGGCATGGAATGCGGGCGTCGTCGAAGCGGGGCCGAAGCGCGTGCTAATCGAACCGCTGAAACTGGAATACGGCGCGGACGATTTACATCTGCGGGCCTGATGCGCAACACGCCGTAAGTAAATCGCAGCTCCAGAGCAGGAGCTGCGAACCCCGGATTCCCTTTAGAACCTATTCAGAGTCTGTCGCGAGAGGCTGTGACGCCACAAATCTGAGGCGCTTTCGGCACTCATAAGGCTTATCTCGCTGACCCCGCCATGAATGACGGGGCTTGCGCTCAACCAGTGGTCATTCTGCGCGAAGCCGCAGAATCCATTTGTCCTCCGATAGTAGATTCTGCGACTCCGCTTTGCTCCGCGCAGAATGACCGCGAGTCAAATGCATGCGAGACATGGGCGGGGCGAAGATGCCCTAGTTACAGTCTCTCGCTACAGATTCTTATTCAAGCCCCTGGCTGTGCAGGTACTCGTCATACGTGCCGCGATAGTCGACAACCTTGCCATCGCCCTTGAGTTCGATGATCCGCGTCGCCAGCGATGAAACGAACTCGCGGTCGTGCGAGACGAAGAATAGCGTGCCTTCAAACTTGTCGAGTCCCGCGTTGAGCGCTTCGATCGATTCCATGTCAAGGTGGTTGGTCGGCTCATCCATCAGCAGCACGTTCTTGCGCTGAAGCATAAGCTTGCCGAACAGCATGCGGCCCTGTTCACCACCAGAAATCACGCGCAGCGATTTCTTGACCTCATCGCCCTGGAACAGCAGACGCCCGAGCGTACCGCGGATCAGCGTCTGCGCGTCGTCGCCCTCGTAGCCGCCCTCGCGCACGAAACCGGAGATCCAATCGGTCAAATTTTCGTCGCTATCGAAATCGGCCGAGTGGTCTTGCGCGTAGTAGCCAAACTTCGCCTTCTCGGCCCACTTGATCGTTCCGCGCTGCGGCTGCAATTCGCCGACGAGCAGCTTGATGAGGGTGGTCTTGCCCACGCCGTTCTCGCCGATAATCGCGATCCGGTCGCCGGCATCCGCGGTGAAAGTGAGGTTCTTGACGATCGTTTTGCCAGCTTCGTAAGCGAAGTCCAATCCCTCGATCTCGACCGCGTGGCGGTGCAGCTTTTCTTTCTCGTCGTAGTCGAAACGAATCCACGGATACTGCCGACTCGACGGCTTGAAATCGTCGATCTTGATCTTCTCGATCTGCTTGGCGCGGCTCGTCGCCTGACGCGCCTTCGATTTGTTGGCCGAAAAGCGGCGCACGAACTCCTGCAACTCGGCCACGCGTTCCTTGGCCTTGGCGTTTGCGGCGGCCTGGCGCTCGCGCGCCTGGGTCGAGGCTTCGAGGTAATCGTCCCAAGTACCGGGCCAGATTTGAATCCGGCCGTAATCCAGGTCGGCCATGTGGGTGCACACCTGGTTCAGAAAGTGGCGGTCGTGCGAGATGATAATCATCGTGCTCTCGCGGTTGTTGAGCACGCCTTCGAGCCAGCGGATCGTGTTGATGTCGAGGTTGTTCGTCGGCTCGTCGAGCAGCAGGATGTCCGGATTGGCGAACAGCGCCTGACACAGCAGCACGCGCAGCTTCCAGCCGGGCGCGACTTCGCGCATCGGGCCGTTGTGCTGCGCGGTCGGGATGCCAACGCCGAGCAGCAGCTCGCCCGCGCGCGCCTCGGCCGTGTAGCCGCCGTACTCGGCGAAGTGCGCTTCGAGTTCGGCCGCGTGCATGTAATCTTCTTCGGTCGCCTCGGGGTTCGCGTAGATCGCGTCTTTCTCCTGCATGCAGGCCCACATTTCGGCGTGGCCCATCATCACGACATCGAGCACGCGCACATCCTCGAATGCGAACTGGTCCTGGCGCAGGAAGGCCATGCGTTCGCCGCTATCCAGCGCGATATTACCGGCGGAAGATTCAAGCACGCCGGCCAGAATCTTCATGAAAGTCGATTTGCCGGCCCCGTTGGCGCCGATGAGGCCGTAGCGGTTGCCATCGCCAAACTTGATCGAGACATTCTCGAACAATGGCTTGGCGCCAAACTGCATGGTGATATTGTTTGCGACGAGCACGCGAATCCCTTGTCCTGGCGCACGGCCAGCCGAAATCGGAAAAACTGGTGATTTTACCCTGTCGGCGCATTCTTTTGAGCACTGCTCCCCCGCGCCGCTCGCCGCCCCAAGTAAAATAAAGCCCTACGCTCAGCCATCGATTCAATCATGAACTTCCACCAAAAACTCACCGCCGCCTGGACGGCGCACGATAGCCTGCTGTGCGTCGGGCTCGATCCCGATCTGTCCAAATTCCCCACGCATCTGCGTGGCAAACCCGACGCCGTGTTCGAATTTTGCCGCGCGATCGTCGACGCCACGGCGGACTTGGCCTGCGCCTTCAAACCGCAGATTGCCTACTTCGCGGCCCTGCGTGCGGAAGACCAGCTCGAAGCGCTGATCGCTCACATCCACGCGAACCACCCGGCCGTCCCCGTGATTCTCGACGCCAAACGCGGCGACATCGGGGCCACCGCCGCGCAGTACGCGCGCGAAGCCTTCGAACGCTACAAGGCCGATGCGCTGACGGTCAATCCCTACATGGGTTTCGATTCGGTCGAGCCCTATCTCGAATGGCGGGATCGCGGCCTCATCGTGCTGTGCCGCACCTCGAACCCCGGCGGTTCCGATCTGCAGAATCTGGACATCGGTCAGGGCCGCAAGCTCTACCAGCATGTGGCGGAACTCGTCGCGACGAAATGGAACCCGCACGGCCAGGCGGCGCTCGTGGTCGGGGCCACCTTCCCACAAGAGCTTGCCGATGTGCGCGGGATCGTCGGTGATCTGCCGCTGCTCGTGCCCGGCATCGGCGCGCAAGGCGGCGATATCGAAGCCACCGTCAAGGCCGGCCGCAGCGCCGCTGGCGCGGGGCTCATGATCTCCTCTTCCCGCGCGATTCTCTACGCCGGCAAGGACGAGGATTTCGCGGACGCCGCGCGCCGTGTCGCCCTGGAAACGCAGAAAACGATCAACGCCTTCCGCCGCTGAACCGGACTCAAAGCACATGCGTTGCCTGCTGATCGAAGACGACCCGAGTACCGCCAAGCTGATCGAGGAGGCGCTGACGGGCTCCGGGCATGCGGTGCTCGCCTGTAGCGATGCCGATTCGGGCCGCGCACAAGCCACGCAAGAACAGTGGGACGTCATCGTGCTCGACCGGCTCCTCCCGCATAGCCACGACGGACTCGAAATTCTGGCCGCTCTGCGCGCGCGTAGCGATCACACGCCCGTATTGGTGCTCAGCGCCTTAGCCAGCCTGGACGAGCGGATACGCGGCCTGCGCGCGGGCGGCGACGACTACCTGACCAAGCCTTTCGCGCTCGACGAGTTGCTCGCGCGGCTCGAAGCGCTGACACGCCGGGCAACGCGGCAAACCGAAAGCGATCAACTCGGCATTGCCGATTTACGCCTCGACCTGCGCACGCGCAAAGCCTTCCGCAGCGACAAACCGCTCGCGCTGCAACCGCGGGAATTCCGCTTGCTCGAATACCTCGTGCGCAATCGGGGCAAGGTCGTTACGCGCAGCATGTTGCTCGAATCGGTATGGGACTATCGCTTCGATCCGCAGACGAATGTGGTCGACGTGCAGATCAGCCGCCTGCGCAACAAGGTCGATAAAGACTTCGCTCCGGCCTTGATCCAAACCGTGCGCGGCGTCGGCTTCATGCTCCAGGCGCCGGAGGGCGCTACGCCGCGTGCTTAATTTTCGCCATTCCGTCGTATTCCGCCTGGTTCTCAGCTACGGCGTGCTCGTTCTGCTCACGGTCGGAATCGCCTCCGTGGTTTTCTACGTCAATACCTCGGGCCTGCTGCTGCGCAACGTCGACCGGCAGCTCGGCGCGGAGTCGCGCAGGCTCGCAGAATTGCATAAAGAGCAAGGACTTCTCGCGTTACAGAAAGAAATCGGCGCCCTGCTCAGCGACGACGAAAACATCGAAACCGAAGAGTTCCTGCTCCTCGACGCGAACGGCGTAAAGCTCGCTGGCAACCTCAGCTCATGGCCGGTGTTCGACACCAGTGACGACGGCATCATCGACGAACGCTCGGTCACGCGGCTCAACAAACCCTCACACAGCCGTTTATTGCCGCGCCGCCTCGATGATGGCACCGTGCTCGTCGTCGGGCGCGATATGCGGGATCTCAACGAACTTGCGCGCGTGATCCGCACGGCGCTGGCCATCGGCATTTCCACCGCATTCGTGCTGGCTTTGATCGGGGCCGCGATTTTCCGCTGGAATTTAGAACATCAGCTCGGCGTCATTCACCGAACCACGCGTGAAATCGGCGCCGGCAACTTGCGTAAACGGATCGCCGTCGGCCGCGGCCACGATGAATTCGCGCGGATCGGCCGCGATGTAAATCGCATGCTCGACGACATCGAGCGCCTGATGCATACGGCGCGCACGGTATCCAACGCCATCGCGCACGATCTGCGCACGCCGCTCGGGCGCGTGCGCGGCGCCCTGGAAAATGCCCTGCACTTCAAGGTCCCCGAGCAGCAGCTCCGGGAAACCGCGCACAGCGCCATCGCGGAAATCGACGGCGTGGTCGACCTGTTCGACAAGCTCCTGCAAATTTCCGAGGCCGAGGCGGGCGTGCGCCGGCAATCGTTTTCCGACTTCCCTTTGGCGAAGGTCGGCGCCGATATCGTTGAGCTTTACGCGGCCGCAGCGGAAGCCGCGGATATGACATTGGAATTTAATGCGGACGCCGCTCCGCTGATCCACGGCGATCGTGATCTGATCGCCAATCTGCTCGCCAACCTGCTCGACAACGCCATCAAATATGCTGGGCCCAATACGCGGATCGTGGTGCGCGTATCAACGCACGGAGAACACGCCAGAATCGTCGTGCAGGACAACGGCAAGGGCATGCGGGCCGACAAACTGGAGCGCGCCATCGAGCGCTTCTACCGTGGCGACACCGGACGCAGCCTGCCCGGCAACGGTCTTGGCCTGGCGATTGTCGCGGCGCTCGTCTCCCTGCACGAAGGCACGCTCCGCCTTGAAGACGCGCAACCCGGCCTGCGCGTCGTAATCGACCTCCCTTTGGCAAGCGCTTCAATGCCCGCCTGAATACCCTTTGTTAGAAGCACTCTGACCTTATTAAAGGAAAGCCCTGGTATCCCGGGGCCTTCTGGTCAGTGATTTTCCCAATACTCGATCAATGATTCAGCGTCGCGCTCCTCATCGAGGTCGAAATCGAACTCGCCTTTATGCATTTCGCACAGACCTTTGTCATCAATGTCTTCCACGCGAAATATAACGATTGGCCCGCAGCAGTGGCAGACATCTAGACCATTGTCATTTTTAGCGCAGGTGCGACACGTCCATTCGTGCTCTTTGCGGGTGTCGCCCGGCTCAACGTTACCCAGCGGAAAATTCGTCCGGTCCATGGTCCCGCAAATGGCGCAGGCTGGCGTGAGGCCATCCAGGACAATTTCGCCGATCAATGCCGCCTGACTGGGTGTAACAGCCGGCTCCTGCATCCTCGTGATCAGGTTGGCGATGGCTGAAACGTTCGCGGGTTTCTGCCCGAGCCAAGGGTCGTCACAGCAACTGCGAAAATCCGCCCGAAGAGCCGCTGCAGATTTGTAACCAAGGGCAGCGGCGACGAGGTTGTGTGCCTGTCCGGAACCGATGCGGACACCCAAATTTTGTTCAGCTTCCTGTCGAAGATGACCGGCAGCCGCTTTAAATACATCTGTCATGACGAATCCTTCCTTTTCGCGCGGGTGACAAACTTTAAACAGCCAGCGCACAGAAAGAAGGGGCCAGCAGAAGTGCTCGAGACGGTGAGCTTAGTTTTTCGTGACACCCGGTGCATGTTGGGATGGTCATGGGACCGGGTTTAGGTGTTTGCAGCCGCGGCCCCGGCGGGCACTGGGAACCATTTTGCATCTCATGCTGCTTCACGGCAAGCGCCAGCGGCCCAAGCTTTCCAAACCGTAACTGTTGCTTCTGCCCCGCTATCGCTACGCTCCCTGCCTCAACACTTGAGTAGAAGACTCGGTGTGGTTTGCCATCCCTCTTTTCCGCATAAAAAAACAGAAAATGAAGCACCAAGCTTATCTCGGCTATCTCTTGGTCGGCAGTCTCATCGGTATCGGGGCTGTTTTCCTGTCGGTTAAAAACTCCGGCGCGGAGAACAAAACCGTCGAAACGCCCGCTGCATCTTCCCCGAACACCATTTCTCTTACCGAGAAGCAGCGCCAGCACATCAGCGTCGGCGCCGTCACGACACGCACCTTCACGCCGCAAAGCGAAGCCGTCGGTTATGTCGATTTCAACCAGGACCGCAGCGTGCAAGTGTCCGCGCCCTGGGCCGGGCGGATTCGGCAGGTGCTCGTGCAGGCGGGCGCTACGGTCAAACGCGGCCAGACGCTTTTCCTCATCGAGAGCGCCGATCTGATCCAGGCCGAATCGACATTGATCTCGGCCGCGGGGCAGCTCAAACAGACGCACGCCGCGAAAGAGCGCGCCCAAGGCATGCTCGGCACGCAGGCGGTGGCGCAGAAAGACTATGAGCAAGCCGTGGCGGACGAGCAAAGCGCCGAAGCGGATTACCGCGCCGCGCGCGCGGCGATCCGCCTGTTCGGCAAAACGGACAAGGATATCGACGCCATCGCGGCATCCCACAAAGTTGACGGCGCGCTGCCGATCGTAAGCCCGCTCGTCGGCCAAGTCACCGCGCGCAATGCGGCGGAAGGACAATTCGTGCAGCCCGGCGGCGATACGCCGCCGATTACCGTGTCGGACACCGGCGCGCTCTGGCTGATCGCCAATGTGGCCGAAGCGGAACTGCCGAAGCTCCGCCTTGGGCAGGCGATTTCCGCCACCATCGCGGCTTACCCCGAGCGCAGCTTCGATGGACGCATCGCGCATATCGGCAGCGCCGTCGATCCGGACACCCATACGGTTGCCGTACGCGCCGATCTCCGCGATCCGGAGCATTTGCTGCGCGCGCAGATGATGGCGTCGTTCCGCATTCAAACGAGCCAGCCGATACAAGGCGTCGCCGCCCCGCAAAGCGCCCTGGTGCGCGAGGGCGACGGCGCCATGACGGTATTTGTCACCCACGATGGCGCCGCCTTCGAGCGGCGTGTGGTGAGCGCCGGCCTGCAGCAGAACGGTTTCGTGCACATCACGCAGGGCCTGTCGCCTGGAGAAAAAATCGCCACCGATGGCGCGCTGTTCCTGAGCAATGCCTTGGCCTTACAAACACGCTGAACGATCGGCATAACAAGACATAAAGGAACGACGTGCTCAGCGGCATTCTCTCTTTCGCACTCACGCGGCGGACAATCGTTCTGCTCGCGCTCTTCGCCTTCACCGTGGCGGGTTTCGTCGCCTACGACCGGCTTAACGTCGAAGCCTATCCGAATCCCGCGCCCGTGATCCTCGAAATCACGGCCCAATCGCCGGGGCTTTCGGCCGAGGAAATGGAGCGCTACTACACGCGCCCGATGGAAATCGGGCTGGCCACGACGCCGGGCGTCGACAACATCCGCTCGACCTCGTTCTACGGCCTATCCTTCGTGCGCGTCACCTTCAAATACGGCGTCGACTATCACTTCGCCTACACGCAAGCCGCCCTGAGCCTGCAACAGAACGTCAGCTTGCCGAATGACGTGCAGCCGCAGATTCAGGCGTCGAGCCTGGTCGGCGAAATTTTCCGCTACCAATTGGTCGGGCCGGCGCACTACGGGCTCACCGAGCTGCGCACGCTACAGGATTGGGTCGTGACAAAGCGCCTGCTGACCGTACCCGGCATCGCACAGGTCGTGACCTGGGGCGGCACAACGAAGGAATACGCGGTCAACGCCGATCTCGCCAAGCTTCAGGCTTACGGCGTCACGCTGCCGCAGCTTATCGAGGCGATCGGCAACGCCAACACCAACGTCGGCGGACGCACCGTCAACATCGGCCAGCAGTCGGTCAATATCCGCGGCGTCGGGCTGATCCGCGACACCACCGACATCGGCAATATCGTGCTCGCGCAGCATCGCGGCACGCCGGTGCGCGTTAAAGACGTGGCGCAGGTCGACATCAGTTATGCGCCCCGGCTCGGCCGGGCGGGACGCGATGCGCAGGACGATGTCGTCACCGGCATCGTCGTAATGAACCGCACCCAGCAGACCAACGAAGTCGTCGCGCGGCTCAAACACGAAGTCGAACAGATCAACAGCGACGGCACGCTGCCGCCCGGCGTCAAGATGGAGCCGATTTACGACCGCGCCGTGCTTGTCGGCATCACCACGCACACCGTTCTACACAATCTGATTTTCGGCTGCCTGCTGGTATTCCTGATCCAGTGGATTTTCCTCGGCGACCTGCGCAGCGCGATCATCGTCAGCGCCAATATTCCATTCGCATTGTTCTTCAGCATCATCATCCTGGTGCTGACGAACGAATCGGCCAACCTGCTCTCGCTCGGCGCGGTGGATTTCGGCATCATCATCGATTCGGCGGTAATTCTGGTCGAAAACATCTTCCACAATTTCCAGAAAACCAAGGAGGAGCGCGCCGAACTGCTCGACCAGCTCGCGCAGTCTCCCGTTGGCGGCGCGATGATCGGACGCCATGCGCAGGCTTGGCCAGCGCGTCTGCGGATGATTTTCCTTTCCGCCTTGCAGGTCGACCGCGCCGTGCTGTTCTCGTCCGCGATTACCGTCGCCGCCTTCATCCCGCTGTTCACGATGCAAGGCGTCGAGGGCCAGATTTTCGGGCCGATGGCGCGCACTTACGCCTATGCGCTGTCCGGCGCGCTGATCGCCACCTTTACGGTGACGCCAGTATTAGCCGCGCTGCTCCTGCCGAAAAAGATCGAGGAAAAGGAAACGCTGATCGTGCGCGCGATCCGCCGCGCCTACACGCCCTTGCTCGACTGGGCGCTGCGGCGGCGCAAAACCACGCTCGCCATCGGCATCGGTTTTCTTGTGCTTGCAGGTTCGCTGCTGCCGTTCATCGGTTCGGAATTCCTGCCCGCGCTGGAAGAAGGCAACCTGTGGATTCGCGCCACAATGCCGACGACGGTTTCGCTCGAAGCCGGCGTCGACAAGGTCAAACGCATGCGCGAACTGGTCAAGGCGCACCCCGAAGCGCTCACCGTCATCTCGCAGCATGGCCGCCCCGACGACGGCAGCGACGCTTCGGGTTTCTATAACGCCGAGCTGTTCGTGCCGCTCAAACCCTTCGATCAATGGCCGCGCGGTTATACGAAAGACAAGCTGGTGAGCGACTTGCAGAAAACTTTCGCGGACGAATTCCCCGGCATCGAATTCAATTTCTCGCAATATATTCAAGACAATATCGAAGAGGGGCTTTCCGGCGTCAAAGGCGCGAACTCCGTGAAGATTATCGGCCCCGATCTGGCGGTGCTCGAAAAACTCGCCGACCAAGTGCTGCACGAACTGCGGCAAGTGCAAGGCATCGAAGACCTCGGCGTGTTCCGCGTGCTCGGGCAGCCCAACCTCAACATCACGATAGACCGCGAGAAGGCCGCGCGTTACGGGCTCAACACCGGCGACGTCAACGCCGTCGTCGAAGCCGCCATGGGCGGCGCGCAGGCGACGACGGTGCTTGAGGACGACCGGCAATTCGCGCTCACCGTGCGGCTCGCGCCGCAGTTCCACGACAATCTGGACGCCATCCGCCGGATCAAGGTCGGCTACGCAACGCCCGACGGCGGGACGGCCTATATCCCGCTCTCCGCGCTCGCCAGCATCACGCTCGACACAGGCGCCTCCTATATCTACCGCGAAAAGAATCAGCGCTACATCCCGGTCAAATTCAGCGTGCGCGGCCGCGATCTCGGCGGCGCCGTGGCCGAAGCGCAGGCGCGCGTGCGCGATAAGGTCGAGCTGCCGCACGGCTACCGCATCGACTGGGCGGGCGAATTCGGCGCGCTGCAACAGGCCAAGGAGCGCTTGACGGTCGTCGTCCCAATCGCGCTCGGCATCATCCTGCTGCTGCTGTTCACGCTCTTTAATTCGCTGCGCGACAGCCTGCTGACCCTGGCGGCGATTCCCTTCTCGATTGCCGGCGGCATCATCGCCTTGTATTTCTCGGGCCTCGACCTGAGTATTTCCGCGGCGATCGGCTTTGTCTCTCTATTCGGCGTATCGGTCATGAACGGCATTCTGGTGCTGACCTATTTCAACCACTTGATGCTCGGCGGCATGAGCGTGCTCGAAGCGATGCGCGCCGCCGCCGCGCAACGTATGCGGCCGATGCTGATGACGGCGCTGTCCGCCTGCATCGGCCTGCTGCCGGCCGCCTTCTCGACCGGCATCGGCAGCCAGGTGCAACGGCCGCTCGCCACGGTTGTCGTCGGCGGCATGCTGCTCGGCCCACTCATGCTGCTGATCGTCACGCCCGCCCTGCAGGTCATCGTGCTCGAACGTTCCGCCCGACGCAAAGCGAAGCAGCCCGCGCGCAACCGAGTGGAGGACCACGATGAATAAGAGCGCCCTGCCCTGGCTGGCTATCGTCACCCTGGCCGCATGTACCGGCGGATGCGCGGTCGGCCCCGATTATCAGCGTCCACCGCTCCCCGAAACGAAGGCTTACACGCGCACGCCGCTCACCAGCACCGCCGCCGCAGCGGGCGATGTGCAACATTTCGATAGCGGCGCAAAAGTCCCCGCGCAATGGTGGCAAGCCTTCGGCTCGCCGGAAATCAACTGGCTCGTAGAACATGCCTTCCGGCACAGTCCGACGCTCGAAGCCGCCAAGGCCACCCTGCGCCAGGCGCAGGAAAACCGGGCCGCGCAATACGCCAGCTATTTCCCCGCCGTGCAAGCAAACTACTCGGCAAGCCGCCAGCGCGATCCGGTCGGCACCATTTCGCCCACGCTCGATTCCGGCGACGCGATCTACACGCTGCATACCGCGCAGCTCAGCGTCTCCTACACGCCGGACGTATTCGGACTGAACCGCCGGGCGGTCGAATCCCTCGCCGCGCAAGAAGCCGGCCAGCGCTTCGAACTCGACGCCGCCTATACGACGCTGGCGGCGAACATCGTCTCCACCGCAATCCAGCTCGCCGCCCTGGAAGCGCAACTACGCGCCGCGCAAACCGCCTCGGCCGCCGCCCACAATGTCAGCGCCCTGGTGCAGCAACAACTCACGGCCGGCGCCGTATCGGGTTTGGATGTGGCCGCACAAGACGCCGCCGCCGCGCAGGCCGACGCGGCGATTCCGCCGCTCGAAAAACAACTGGAGCAAACACGCAATCTGCTCGCCACGCTCGTCGGCGAGCCGCCCGACGGAATCGACATCCACATCAACATCGATTCACTCAAGCTACCGGAGCGCTTGCCGCTGAGCTTGCCGAGCACGCTGATCGAAACCCGACCCGACGTCCGCGCCGCCGAAGCGCAAGTTCAGGCGGCCAGCGCCGATGTCGGCGTCGCCATCGCCAGCCGTCTGCCGCAGTTCTCGATCACCGCCGCCTACGGCGGGACCGCGACGCAGTTCAGCAAGATGTTTAGCGACGGCAATATCTTTTGGAGTTTGCTCGGCGGGGTGACGCAGCCGATTTTCGATTTTGGCGCGCTCAAGCATCGCCAGGGCGCCGCCGAAGCCGCGCTCGAACAAGCCATCGCGCAATATCGGCAGACCGTGTTGAGCGCATTCCAAAACGTCGCGGACAGCCTGTATGCGCTCGATGCGGATGCAAAAGGCTTGCAGGCGGCGCAGCGGGCGGAAATCGCCGCCAAGAAAACCCGCGATCTGGCCCAAATCCAGCTCGACGCCGGCGCTATCAATCGCTTAACGCTGCTCGGTGCGGAACAGGCTTACCAAGAAGCCAAGCTCGCGCGCATCCAGGCGCAGGCCGACCGTTTCACCGATACGGCAGCGCTTTATCAGTCCCTGGGCGGGACACTCGATTGAGCGCGGCTTACCGGCAAGCGCTCAGAACCTGTTTAGAATCTGTCGCGAGAGGCTGTCAGCGGGGCGAAGAGCAGCGCAGGAACCGCAGTTTATAAGTGATAAATGAGGATTCCGAGCAGCGCATGAGCCCCGATCACAGCCTCGCAGCAAGATTACAAACAGGTTCTCAGCAGTTGCCTTTCTTGGCCTGCCCCGGCGGGCAGAACCCCCGCTTGTGCTCGTGCTTATGCTTGTCCCGATGCGGCGCGTCCTGGTGCCGGCGGCCGGTGTAGTACTTTTCGCCGCGCGGGCCATGATGGCGTTCCCAGTAATCGCGGTTGCGCCAGTCGCCGCCGTCCCAGTAGTAGCCGCGGTTGTCACGGCTGCCGAAGACGACGGTAGCCCCCGGCGTCTGGACGCTGGCGCTGCCGATATTGATATTGACGTCCGCCGCCTGCGCGAATAGCGGAGTAGCGGCGACCAAGCCGGCCACGATGAGTTTTTTCATTTGCTTTCCCTCGGTTGCAAAAATCGACTTAATTTCAGCATGGTTTAACGGCCTGCAAACCAAACCCCAAAAGAGATCATCGCAGCCTCCCCTTCAAACTCAGCATCGCCAACACCCCCCCAATCAAAATCATCGGCAGCGAAAGCCATTGTCCCATCGACAGATGGCCGGCAAGCAAACCAAGGAAATCGTCGGGCTGACGCGCGAATTCGGCGATGAAGCGGAAGCCGCCGTAGCCGATCAAGAAGACGGCGGAGACAAGCCCCGTCGGGCGCGGTTTGCGCGAGAAGAGCCACAGGATCGCGAACAGAGCGATGCCTTCGAGCGCGAACTGATAGAGCTGCGAAGGGTGGCGCGGCAGGCCGAAATGCTGCAACTGATCGAGCTTGTCAATATACGGCTGCGAGGAAGCCCGCAACTCCGGTGCGGACTGCACGGCCAGGGCGTCTTCGCCGCGCGCCTGCGGGAAGACCATCGCCCACCAGGCGCTGGGCGAGGTGATGCGGCCCCACAGTTCGCCGTTGATGAAATTGCCGAGCCGGCCGGCCGCGAGCCCGAGCGGCACGAGCGGCCCGACGAAATCGCCGACCTGTAGAAACGTGCGTCCGGTTCTGCGGCCGAACAGCCACAGCGCCGTTAGCACGCCGAGCATGCCGCCATGAAAGCTCATGCCCCCTTGCCAGACGGCGAGGATTTCCAGCGGGTTCGCGAGGTAATAGCCCGGTTTGTAGAACAGCACATAGCCGAGCCGGCCGCCGAGCACGACGCCGAGCACGCCGTAGAACAGCAGGTCGTCGAGGTCCTTGTCTTTCCAGCCCGCGATCGGCCCATGCCTGGCCCGCCACTTGCCCAGCGTGATGAAAAGCATGAAGGCCACAAAGTACATCAGGCCGTACCAGCGCACCGCGAGCGGGCCGAGCGAAATAGCTATCGGATCAAACTGTGGGTGAACGAACATCGAATCACTTTCGTTTCGTTAGAATGAGGGGTTATCACCCGGCCGCAAACGCTTGCAACCGCGTTTTAGAATAACTGCGATTGTATCGGCGAGTCAGCAAACACCGAATTTTGGAGCCCGCATCATGCCTCAATACCGTTCCCATACCTCCACCCACGGTCGCAACATGGCGGGCACGCGTTCGCTTTGGCGCGCCACCGGCATGAAGGATGGCGATTTCGGCAAACCGATCATCGCGATCGCCAACAGCTTCACCCAATTCGTGCCGGGCCATGTGCATCTGAAAGACCTGGGCCAGATGGTTGCGCGCGAGATCGAGGCGCACGGCGGCGTTGCCAAGGAATTCAACACGATCGCCGTCGACGACGGCATCGCCATGGGCCACGGCGGCATGCTCTATTCGCTGCCTTCGCGCGAACTGATCGCCGATTCGGTCGAATACATGGTCAATGCGCATTGCGCCGATGCGCTCATCTGCATCAGCAACTGCGACAAAATCACCCCCGGCATGCTGATGGCCGCGCTGCGCCTGAATATTCCGACCATTTTCGTTTCCGGCGGGCCGATGGAAGCTGGCAAGGTCGTGCTGCCTTCGAGCGGCAAGGTCGTGCATCTGGACCTCATCGACGCGATGGTGAAGGCCGCCGACCAAAGCATATCGGACCAGGAAGTCGAAGCCGTCGAACGCAGCGCCTGCCCGACCTGCGGTTCCTGTTCGGGCATGTTCACCGCCAACTCGATGAACTGTCTGACCGAAGCGCTCGGTCTTTCGCTGCCCGGCAACGGCACCCTCGTCGCGACGCACGCCGCGCGCAAGGAACTGTTCCTGCGCGCCGGGCGGCTTATCGTCAAACTGTGCAAACGCTATTACGAGCAGGACGACGCGAGCGTGCTGCCGCGTTCGATCGCGTCGTTCGAAGCCTTCGAAAACGCCATGAGCCTCGACGTGGCGATGGGCGGCTCGACGAACACCGTGCTGCACCTGCTCGCCGCCGCGCAGGAAGCGCAAGTCCCCTTCACGATGCGCGACATCGACCGCATCTCGCGCAAGGTGCCTTGTGTCTGCAAGGTCGCGCCGATGACCGACAAGTATCACATCGAGGACGTGCATCGCGCGGGCGGCATCATGGGCATCCTCGCCGAACTCGACCGCGGCGGTCTGATCCACCGCGACGTCGCCACGGTGCACACCAAAACGCTCGGCGAAGCCCTGCGTGTGTGGGACGTGATGCACGCGCACGACAACAAGGTATTCGATTTCTACCGCGCCGCGCCCGGCGGCGTGCCAACCCAGGTCGCCTTCAGCCAGAACCAGCACTTCAACGAACTCGATCTCGACCGCTCCGGCGGATGCATCCGCCGCATCGGCAGCGCCTATTCGCAAGACGGCGGTCTGGCCGTGCTGACCGGCAACATCGCAGAGCGCGGCTGCATCGTCAAAACGGCGGGCGTCGACGAATCGATCTGGAAATTCACCGGCCAGGCCATCGTGTTTGAAAGCCAGGAAGAAGCCGTCGAGGGCATTCTTGCGGAAAAGGTCCAGGCCGGCCATGTCGTCGTGATCCGCTACGAAGGCCCGAAGGGTGGCCCCGGCATGCAGGAAATGCTCTACCCGACTTCGTATCTGAAGAGCCGTGGCCTGGGCAAAGCCTGCGCGTTGTTGACCGACGGCCGTTTTTCGGGCGGCACCTCGGGCCTATCGATCGGCCACGCCTCGCCGGAAGCGGCGATGGGTGGCGCGATCGCGCTCATGCAGAACGGCGACACGATCGAGATCGACATCCCGAACCGGCGCATTCACCTCGCGGTCGGCGCGGAAGAACTCCAGCGCCGTCAAGCCGAAATGGAGGCTCGCGGCGACAAAGCCTGGCGACCCGCCGCGCGCGAGCGCCAGGTTTCGCCCGCCTTGCAGGCTTATGCCGCCCTGACAACGAGCGCGGACACCGGCGCGGTACGCGATGTTTCGCAGCTCAAGCGATAGATAACAACCCGCCGATGAAAACCGTAGCCTTGATCGCCCACGACGGCAAAAAAGACCAGATCGTCGCATTTGCCCAAACGCACCACGACCGGCTCGAACGCTGCAAGCTGCTCGGCACCGGCACGACAAGCCAACGGATTCGCGAGGCCACCGGGCTTGCCGTGCAGGGCCTGCTCTCTGGCCCACTCGGCGGCGATCAACAAATCGGCGCGATGGTCGCCGAAGGCCGTATCGACCTCGTGATCTTCCTGCGCGACCCGCTTACGGCACAACCGCATGAGCCCGATATCGCCGCGCTCATGCGCGTTTGCGATGTGCATGACGTTCCGCTCGCGACGAACCTGAACAGCGCACATCTGCTAACGGTGGCGATACTGCTTGAGGATGCATCCGTCTGAATCAGTACGCCACCAGCACCACTGTACTGTGCGGGTTGGTGATGTAAACATCGTCCGGCTCCAGGCGGACCAGATTGTCCTTGCCGAGAAAGTCCTCACCGGCGGGCAGGCTGGTGTCGATGATCCGATACCACGCCAGCCCTGCGCCGGGCGGCGGAAGCTCAACCCATTCCGTAGCGGTCCCAGCGTTCAGGATGAACAGCAGATAATAACGGCCGAACGGAGAAGGGATTTCACCGCCGTCGAGCCTGTAGCAAAGCAGGCGAGCCTGCGGATCGTTCCAGCGCGGGCTGCCCAAGTCCCTGCCGAACCAACTGATGTCGGGAATGCCGTCGTCGTTCGAATCAACGCCGAGAACGAATTTACGCCGCTGCAAAACCGGGCAGATCTGCTGGAACATGATCAGCCGGTGCGTGAAAGTAAATAGATCGGCATTGCGTTCGAGCAATGTCCAGTCGAACCAACTGGTTTCGTTATCCTGGCAATAGGCGTTGTTATTGCCGCCCTGGCTGCGCGCCACCTCATCGCCCGCGAGCAGCATCGGCGTCCCCATCGAAAAAATCAGCAGGCACAGCAAATTCTTCATCTGCTGGCGGCGCAGGCGCAACACGGCGGGATCGTCGGTTTCCCCTTCCACGCCGCAGTTCCATGAGTAATTGTCGTCGCGGCCGTCGACGTTGCCTTCGAGATTGGCCTCGTTGCGCTTCCGGTTGTAGGCCACGAGATCATGCAAGGTGAATCCGTCGTGGCAGGTCACAAAGTTGATACTGTTGTAGGCTGAACGGCCGTCGTCCTCATACAAATCGGCCGACCCGGTAATGCGGCTGCCGAGTTCGGACAACTGCTCCGCGTCGCCCTTGACGAATTTGCGCACGGTATCGCGAAAACGACTGTTCCACTCCGACCAGTCGACCGGGAAATTGCCGACTTCGGAACTGCCCAAATCCCAGGGCTCGGCAATCAGCTTGACGTGCTGCATGACCGGATCTTGCGAGATTACATCGAAGAAGGACGCGGTGCGATGAAAACCGCCGCCGTCCCGGCCAAGCACCGAGGCGAGGTCGAAACGGAAGCCGTCGACGTGCATCACCTCGACCCAATAACGCAGCGAATCCATGACCATGCGGATCACGGCCGGATTGCCAAAATCGAGATCGTTGCCGCAGCCGGAAAAGTTTTCGTAATAGCGCGCGGGCTGCGCAGCACTGCCCGTAAGGCTGTAGTACTCCCGGTTGTCGATGCCACGAAAACTCATGCTCGGCCCGCGCTCGTCCCCTTCCGCCGTATGGTTATAGACCACATCGAGAATCACCTCGATCCCCGCCTTGTGCAATTCGCGCACCAGGGTCTTGAATTCCTCGACCGGGCAGGTCGGTCCGCGGCAAGTGCTATAAGAGCTTTCAGGCGCGAAGAACGCAATCGTGTTGTAACCCCAATAGTTTGTCAGCCCCTTCCTGAGCACCACATCCTCGGGGCAGCATTCCTGTATCGGCAACAACTCAACCGCATTGATGCCAAGCGATTTCAGATAGGGAATCTTTTCGATAAAGCCGCGATACGTGCCCGGATGCCTGACGCCGGATGAGGGGTGCGCGGTAAACCCCTTCAAATGCACCTCGTAAATAAACAGTTGTTCGAATGGAATCTGCGGCCGGCGGTCGTCTTGCCAGTCGAATACATCGTCGATCACAACCGCTTTCGGCACGACGGCGCTGTTGTCCCGCGCATCGAAGGACAAATCCAGCTCAGGAGAGTCCGCCTGATAAGCCAACAGCAGATTGTCGCGATTGCTGAATTTGCCGGTGACGGCCTTGGCATAAGGGTCGAGCAGCAGCTTATTGACGTTGAAGCGCATCCCCTGAGCGGGCGCGTAATCGCCATCGACCTTGTAGCCGTAACACTGCCCCGCCCTGACGCCCTCGACAAACACATGCCAGACATAGCGCGTGCGCTCGACAAGCTCGATCACATCGCTCGGCTCGCTGTCCGGCGTATCGAACAACAGCAGGAAAACGCGTTTTGCGTTCTTCGAGTAAAGCGCAAAGTTAACCCCGCCCGCTTGAATAGTCGCTCCGAGCGGAAAATGATTCCCTGCCAAAAGCCTGCGCTGCGTGCGTTGAATCAATTCGGCACTCATTCCACCTCTCCGCCGATCTACGGGAGAAGCGGTTATTTTAGAACTTATGGCGCTGCCGGATGCTACAGGATGCTTCGCATTCGCCGAACGGGACGGCTTATGCAGAGCCGCCCCTGTGCGAGCAGCGCTCACGCGCCCACTGCACCGCCTCGTCAATGAGATCGTTTAGTTCGGCCTCGCTCATACCCGTCGCAGCGGCCTTGGCTTGCTCGACAGCCCGCTCAAAGAGATAGGTGCCCGCAGCCTCTTTTTTCAGCGCCATCATCAGAGCGGAACGCAGCTTCATGTTTTCCGCCTCTTCCGGGGTGTCCTCAATGGCATCCCAGACGCTGGCAAATCGTTGGCCGTTCATTGGCTTAGAGCGGTTTTGGTTCAAATGCAGACATGAAGCATCGCCCTCAGCAAGCACATCCTGAATCCGTCCCAACACGCCCTCCATTTCCACCAAGCATTCATTGTTCCAGAAGCGCAACACACGATAGCCGAGGCTTTCCAGATAGCGCGTTCTTTCCTGATCGTACGCTGCGCGCTCCTGGTGCTGGCCGCCGTCGAGTTCGATCACCAGTTTCCTGTTGACCGCGACGAAATCGACGATGTAGGGGCCAATCGGTTTCTGGCGCTTGAATTTCACGCCATCGAATCGTTTCCCGCGCAGGTGATGCCAGAGCCTGTGTTCCGCATCGGTCTGGTTGTGGCGCAGCGTTTTGGCTTTTTGCAGAGGGGAGGTCATACCCTTTTTCATTTTATGGGCGCACGCCCTCTCCCGGCGCTTCGCGCCACCCTCTCCCACAAGTGGGCGAGGGAAACGACGCTCCCCCAGGAGGGAGAAGGGAATGACGTTCCCCTCTCCCGCTTGCGGGAGAGGGGCCGGGGGAGAGGGTGCGATACACCAGCTCTAACTCCTTCAAAGCGCTCAGCCCGTGGTCAGAACGCCCCGGATTGCGCCTTGGCTTTCTGGCGGGTCTGCGCGGCGTCGTTGGCTTTCATTTCGGCGTTCATCCGGCCTTCCGCATCGCGGTCGCTGAAGCGCAGATAGGTCGTCGTGTCCGGCCAGCCGCGATAGACCTTGATCGTGACGTCCTTGCCCCTTTGCCAGACGGCTTCGACGTTACCGAGCCCGACGCTGCCGCTGAATTTGCCCGGTTTGCCATATTTCGCCGCGACCATCTCCACGACTCTTTGCACCTGCTGCGTGTCCATGTGGCTTGGGAAAGTGTATTCCGCGTAGGCGAACTGGCCCTCGGCATGCGTGTAACCGACCGCGAGCTGCGAACTGCCTTCGAGCGCTGCGCCGGAATTGTAGAGGTCGACCCAATATTCGTCCTGCTCCCGCTTCGCCTGCAAAGGGCTGTTCCCGAATGCGGTGCGAAGCTGGGTGCGCGTGGCGTTCTTGAGTCTAGCGCCGAAAAGTTCGACCGCGCCGGAGCTTCCTTGCGCGGCGGGGGTGGTTTGGTTTTTCAGGGCAGCAAGGACTTTCTGAGCGTCCCCGTGGCCCTGTTCCGCTGCCTTGCGATACCACTGCACGGCCTCGGCATCACTCTGCACCACACCCCGGCCCAAACGGTACATCTGCCCAAGGTTGAATTGGGCACCCGCAAGTCCCTGTTCCGCCGCCTTGCGAAACCACTGCACAGCTTCGGCGTCGTTCTGTGCCACACCCTCACCATCGGCGTACATCACTCCAAGGTTGTATTGGGCCACTGCATCTCCCTGCTCCGCCTTGCGTTTGAGCGTCTCAAAATCCTGCGCCTGAAGCGTCAAAGCAAACTGCAAACAATCCGATACCACCGCGTAGCATTCGAAGCATTCGATTTCCTCTCCCCTGCGATTCCGCAAAGACCGGCATCTTATTTTTGTTGGGGCATGGCCTTATGCCCCGCGCATGATTGTAAGCGGGAGATCGCGCCCGGAGCAGCGGAAACTGTTCCAGCCGAGACACTGTCGCCACGGTTTTCGAGTTGTCATTCTTGACAACACTTCGAAATGTTGGCATAAATGGCAACATGAAAGCCGAACTCTTGATTGATTTCCGGGACGTCGCCGACGACGGCGCAATCGTCGCGCTGGTCGTGTGGCGCATACCAGAACCGGTTCCGCCTTCGGAGCACCCGATCAAGTACCGGCTGGTTTATGTAGTCGACGGTGTCCGGGTGCTCGGATTCGACAATGAGCGCGGCAAGGGCGATCACAAGCACGTCGGCGCGGAAGAGCTTCCCTATGCATTCCGTGGTGTCGACGATCTGCTCGAGGACTTCTTCGCAGAGGTGGAAAAATGGAAAACTGGACGCTGACGATCACGGTCGATCCGAACTGGAAGGATCGTTTACGGGATGCGATGAAGACCGGATTCTCGGCCAAGAGCTATGTCGGACACCGCCTGAACTTCGAGAGCCCGGCCGCTTTCTTCGGGCGGCTGACGGAGCGGCGCTGGGAGATCGTGCGCACGCTGCAAGGCGCTGGCTCGGTTGGCGTGCGCGAACTTGCGCGCCGCGTGGGGCGCGATGTCAGGCGCGTGCACGACGATATTGTTGTGCTGGTTGAGCTTGGCTTGCTGGAGCGGGAAGAGAACGGGGCGGTCGTGTGCCCGTTCGCCGACATTCACGTCGACATGCACCTGCGCGCGGCGGCGTGAGCCGCTTGATTTATAGGTTGATGGTGAGCGCAGCGAACCCCAACATGAGGCGACGGGGATAAGGCAATCGCGGTTGGGTATCGCAGCTCATTCCACCTCTCCGCCGATCTACGGGAGAAATGATTATTTTAGAACTTACCGCGCCGCCAAGTGCCACATAGCTCATAAGCCCCCTGGTTTCACTACGGCGTCGGTGATATGTTTTACTAATTGTCGTGTAAATCCCCCCCAAGCTGAAGCTTAGGGCTTCTTCGCCACGAATCAGGGGCACGCTTTCAGCGCCAGTAACGCTTGTCTTACAAACGCGTGGTCCAATCAGCCAAGGAGTTTCCCCTATGCTCCAGCTTGTAACGGCCCTCCCCGGCCGGGTGCTCGAAAAACATCTCGACAGATATATTCGGCGCTTACGTGAAAAAATCAGTCTGCCGCTTGCCTTACGCCTCTGGAACGGCAACGAATTGCGTCTGAGCGCCACCCCCAAAGTACGTTTGCTCCTGAAAACACCGGCCAGTCTCGGACCCATCATTCACCCTGGCCTCGACAGACTCGGAGAAGCCTACGTCGAAGGGAAAATCGATGTGGAGGGCCCGATTAGCGAAGTTATCCGCATCGCCAACCTGCTCTCCGAATTCGGCGGCGGGAACGACCTGCGCCCGACACGGCGGCGCAAACGCCATTCGCGCCAAATCGATGCGGACTCGATCGGTTATCACTACGACGTTTCCAACGACTTTTACCGCGCCTGGCTCGATCGCGGCATGGTCTACTCATGCGGCTACTTCAAAAACGCAAGCGATTCGCTCGAAATTGCTCAACAGCAAAAGATCGACCACGTCCTCAACAAGATCGATCTGAAACCGGGCGAGCGCTTGCTCGATATCGGTTGCGGCTGGGGCGGGCTCGTCATCCGCGCGGCGCAAAAATACGGCGCGCGCTGCGTTGGTATCACGCTTTCACAGAATCAACACGCGCTCGCGACGCAGCGGGTCAAAGAGGCCGACCTTGAGGATCGCGTCGAAATCCGCATTCAGGACTACCGCGACATCCGCGGCAGCTTCGACAAGATCACATCGGTCGGCATGTTCGAGCATGTGGGGCTGGAAAACCTGCGCAGCTATTTCGCGAGTGTGCGCGATTTGCTCACCGAGCGCGGCGTCGCACTCAATCACGGCATTACATCGACCGATCCCGACTCCTGCGAGACCCCCTACGGCGGCGGCCGCTTCATTCATCGCTATGTATTCCCGCACGGTGAACTGCCGCACATTTCTCTTACCTTGAAAGAAATGAGCGCGGCGGGACTTGAAGCGACCGATGTCGAAAACCTCCGCCTGCACTACGCGCATACACTCGAACACTGGAGCGAACGTTTCGAAGCCAACGCCGAACGCTTGCGCGAACTTACCGGCGAGAAAAACTTCCGCATCTGGCGCATTTACCTTGCCGGATGCGCCTACGGCTTCCGGCAGAACTGGATGGCCTTGCATCAGATCGTCGCCTGCAAACCGCAGAGTAGCTTCGCCGCGCATCCACTGCCACCAAGCCGCGATTACATGTATCGGGGCGGCTAAAACCGCCTAGCGGAACACGATCGTCTTATTGCCGTGGAGGAGCACGCGGTCTTCGAGGTGGTAGCGCAGGCCGCGCGCGAGTACGGCTTTTTCGATGTCCTTGCCGTAGCGCACCATGTCCTCGACCGAATCCGAGTGGTCGACGCGGATCACGTCCTGATCGATGATCGGCCCTTGATCGAGTTCGGCCGTGACATAGTGGCAGGTCGCGCCGATCAGCTTGACGCCGCGCTGGTATGCCTGGTGATAAGGCTTCGCGCCGACAAAGCTCGGCAGGAAGCTATGGTGGATATTGAGGATGCGCCCAGGGTAAGCCTCGCACAGTTCGGGCGACAAAATCTGCATGTAACGCGCGAGCACGATGCAGTCGCCACGCACGTCTTCGATAATGCGCTGCACTTCGGCATACGCGGCCGCCTTGTTGTCGGACGTCACCGGCACATGATGGAACGGGATGCCATGCCATTCGACGAAGCCGCGGAAAGTGTCGTGGTTCGAAATCACGCAGGGGATTTCGATGTCGAGTTCCTTGCTCTGCCAGCGCGAGAGCAGGTCGTAAAGACAATGCTCCTGCTTGCTGACCAGCACGACGACACGCTTCTTGACCGCGCTGTCGGTGATCTTCCACGTCATCCCGAACTCTTCGGCCAGCGGGCGAAAGCGTTCGCGCAGCTCCGCGAGCAGGAAAGGCAAGGATTCCGCCTTGACTTCGATGCGCATGAAATAGCGGTTGTCCTCGCGGTCGGCATGCAGGTTCGTTTCAAGAATCCAGCCGCCGTGCGCGGCGAAAAAACCCGAAACGCGGGCGACGATGCCCACGCGGTCGGGGCAGGAGGCGGTCAGGGTGTAGAAGCGTTGTTGAGGCATACCAATGGCTTATGTAGGTTGGGCTGAATGCAATGATGCCCAACGCGATACCGTGGAGCGTTGGGGTTCGCAAGCTCACCCCAACTTATCTAGTTTTAGTCGATGCGCGCCGCGGCCCGGTCGATTTCCACGCGCAAGGCAGTGTAATCGCGTGCGACCGGATACTGGGGAAACTCGCGCACGACGTTTTCCGGCGGATGCATCAGGATGCCGGCTTCGGCCTGGCCGAGCATTGCGGTGTCGTTGTACGAATCGCCCGCGGCGATGACCTTGAAGTTCAGGCCCTGAAAGGCTTTGACGGCCGCCCGTTTCTGGTCCGGCATGCGCAGGTGGTAGTTGACGAGCATGCCGTTCGCATCGGCTTCGAGGCGGTGGCAGAACAAGGTCAGCATGCCGAGCTGGCGCATCAGCGGCAGGCCGAACTCGTAGAAGGTGTCGGACAGAATGATGACTTGGTAATCCTGGCGCAACTGGTCGAGAAATTCTTTCGCGCCGGGCAGCGGCGACAGACCGGCGATGACTGCTTGAATTTGCGGCAAGCCAAGTTTTTTCTCGGCCAGGATGTTGAGCCGGTACTTCATCAGCTTGTCGTAATCCGGCTCGTCGCGCGTCGTGCGGCGCAAGGCTTCAATGCCGGTGGCTTCGGAAAAAGCAATCCAGATTTCGGGAACGAGTACGCCTTCGAGGTCGAGACAAACAATCTTCACGGGAACGTCCTGCGGCAGTTGGCGGAAAGTGTTAATTCTATCAGGCTGCGGATTTCCACCTGCTCCATCTGTTTGGGATCTTTTAGCCAAGCCTTCCCGCCCCCGCGCCGTCATTCTGCGCGAAGTCGCAGAATCCATTTGTCCTCCGATAGTGGATTCTGCGACTGCGCTTCGCTCCGCGCAGAATGACCACACGTCGAGCGCAAACGAGACAAAAGACGCCCCAAACTCGTGGCGTTACAGCCTCTCGCAACAGACTCTGAACAGCTTCTCACAACTCCCGCAGCGCCGTCGTCACCGGCACACGCGCCGCCCGCACGGCGGGGAAAAGCCCTCCGATGAAGCCGATCGCGAGCGCCCATTTGAGTCCGGTCCACAGCAGTTCGGGCGTCACCTTCAATTCAAAGCTGAGCTGGCCGACCGCGCCGAGCGTCGAGGCGCTGTAGTCGTTGAAGATGGCCCATGCGAGCAGGCCGCCGAGAATCCCGCCGGCCAAGGCCAGCAGCATGGTTTCGAGCATCACCGCGACAACGACCGGCAGGCCGCCGAAACCGATCGCGCGCAGCGTGGCAATTTCGCGCGCGCGCGCGGCGACCGCGGCGAACATCGTGTTGAGCGCGCCGAACATCGCGCCAATCGCCATGATGATGCCGACGGTGATGCCGATGATGCGAATCACCTTCGTCATGCGTTCGGACTGCTTGCTGAAGTAATCGAGCGTCGTTTCAACATCGACCTTGAGCTGCGGGTTCGCTTCGAGCGCGGCCTTGAAGCCCTCGAACGCCTCGGGGCTCGTGAGCCGCGCGGTCACCGCGCCACGGCTGCCGGCGCGGCGATAGGTATCGGCGACGACCGGCACGTCGCCCCAGATTTCCGACTCCAGCGCGTCACCCGAAGCGAAGACGCCCGCGACCGTCCATGTCTGGCTGCCAAGACGCACTTCGCGCCCCGGCTGCATGCCGGCGAACTGTTTCGCCGCGCCCTTGCCGACGACCAGTTCGCGCAAGCCGGGCTTGAAGCGGCGTCCTTCGACGATCCGCACATGCGGGCGCACCGCCCAGGCTTGTTCACCGACGCCGCGCAGTTGAACGCTGCCCTCCTCGCCGGGCGCGCCGTTCTTGATCGGCAGATTGGCGGCGACGACGATTTCGGGCGAGGCGATCGGCCGCCCCTGCGCGTCGCGCGCGATGCCGGGCGCTTGCGGAATCAGGGTCACGCTCGTGCTGTCGAGCACCGACATGACTTCCGAGGCCGACGCGCCGCGCAGCACGATTGCCGTATCGCGGCTGCCGGTGTTGCGCAGCGTCTGACTGTAGCCTTCGGCCATCGCCAGCAGCGCCACGAGCACACCGACGACGCCGGCGATGCCGACCACGATTACCGCCGAAGCGCCCAAGCGCTGCGGCAAGGTGCTGATGCCCACGCGGGCGACCGAGCTGGCCTGCTGGCCGCGCCGCGTCAACAACAGCCATGCCGTGAAAAGCGCCGCCAGCGCCAGCGCGCCTTGCCAGGGCAGGATGACCCAGAGCGCGATGACGGCAGTCAGGATCAGGACCAGCAAGAGATTGAAAAGCATCTTCAGCGCCCCGCGAGTGCATCGACAATATTCAGCCGCATCGCGCGCCAAGCGGGCAATGCGCCGACGAGCAGGCCGATCAGCAGCATCAGTGCGATGCCGAGCGTCCAGCTTCCCGCGCCGACGGGCGGCAGTTTCAGCATGCCGCCGCTGTTCGCGCTGACGATCGGGATGATGACACTCGCCAGCGCGAGCCCGAGCAAGCCGCCGAGCACGAGCAGCAGGAGCGATTCGGCGAGCACCATCGCGAGCACGGAAAAATCGGAAAAGCCGATCGTCTTGAGCACAGCGAGTTCGTTCGTGCGTTCGCGCACCGCCTGCATCATGGTGTTGCCCGAGAGCAGCAGCAGCGTGAAAAACACCGCGCCCATGATCGAGCCGACGATGAGGCCGATGTCGGCGAGCTGTTTCATCCATGCGGCCGTGGCGGCCTGCTCCGTCTGCGTGCGGGTTTCGTGATCGGAGTTCGCCGAAATCGCGTCGATCGCCTGTGCAATGCGGTCCGCCTGGTTGACGTCATTCACCTGGGTCACATACCAGCCGACCTGGCCGCGATTGTAGGGGGTGGTTTCGTCGAAGTATTTCCAATGCAGCAGAAACATCTGGTCGAAGAACGCGCTGTTTTTTTGATCGCCCGAACGCATGATGCCCACAATGTCGAAGGACCAGTCCTTGCTTCCTTCCCGGTTTGGAAAGATCGTCGATTGCAAGGGAATCCGGTCGCCGATCTTCCAGCCGTAACGCTCCACGAGCCGTTCGCCGACGAGCGCGCCGGTGCGCGTCGCGGCGAAAGCCTTGCGCTCGGCGTCCGAAACCAGGATTTCCGGGTAGAGATCAAGATAGTTCGGCGCGACGGCCAGGCTGAATACCGCATTGCGCGGGTCCTGGTAAGCGCCGCCGAACCAGTTCGCATAGGTCACGTCCTTCACGCCGGGAACCATCAACATCCGAGCGTGTAAGGCTTGCGGCAAGGTCTGGATGAACGACAGCTTCGACCCAGTTTGCAGGCGCTGCGCGCCGTTCGCGCTATGCCCGGCCTGATCGAACGAGGTGCGCACAGCGTCGAGCAGGCCAAACAGCAAAAACGCCGCGATGATCGAGACGAGCGTGAGCAGCGTGCGCGTTTTGCGCCGGAACAGCGAAGCCCAGACCAGATGCAGGTATTTCATGATCCTTGCGCTCAGGCAGCGGCCGCCGCGGCCTGCTCGACGAGCGTGCCTTTGTCGAGATGCAGCGTATGGCTGGCGTATTCGGCCGCTTTGGGATCGTGCGTCACCATCACGATTGTTTTGCCGTGGTCGCTGTTGAGCGCGCGCAAGAGCGCCAGCACTTCTTCGGCCGAATGCCGGTCGAGGTCGCCCGTCGGTTCGTCGCAGACGAGCAGCATGGGGTCGGAAACGATGGCGCGCGCGATCGAAACGCGCTGCTGCTGCCCGCCTGAAAGCTCGGTCGGCTTATGCGCGGCGCGATCGGCAAGCCCGACGAGCCCCAAGGCGATCGAGGCGTTCCTGCGCCGCTGCGCGGCGTTCATCTTCGTCAGCAGGAGCGGCAGTTCGACATTGCGCTGGGCCGAAAGCATCGGCATCAGGTTGTAGAGCTGGAAGATGAAGCCGACCTTGGCCGCGCGCCACTTCGCCAGCGCCCCGGCGGGCAGCCGGTCGATCCGCCGGCCTTCAAAGGTAATGCTTCCGCCCGTGGGCAGATCGAGCCCGCCGATCAGGTTGAGCAGCGTGGTTTTGCCCGAGCCGGAAGGCCCCATCAACGCGAGAAAATCGCCCTGCTCGATATCGAGGTTGATGCTGTGCAAGACCTCGACCTTCTGCTTGCCGCGCTCATACACCTTCGACAGATCGCGAATCTCGATCAGCTTCGTCATGCCATTTCCTTTCCGGGCAGCGTCTCGATTCAGCGGGCTTTGTCCGCGACCTTATCGCCATCGCGCAACGAGGCCGCCGGAGAGACGACCACCTGCTCGCCCGCCTGCACGCCTTCGAGCAGCAGCTTGCGGTCGCCGAAGTTTTCCGTGGCGGGCGTGACCTTGTGCAGCACGGCTCGGCCTTGCTCAACGACGAACACCGCGCTGTGTCCGGCGTTTTGCACGACCGCCTTCTCGGGGACCAATACGCCTTTTGGCGCTTCCGCCGCCGGAGCCGATTTTTTCTCCAGGAAGGAAACGCGCGCGCCCATATCGGGCACCAGGCGGGCATCCTTCTGCTCCAAGGCGACACGGACCTTGACCGTGGCCTTGCCGCGATCGGCCGAGGGCACGATCGCAATCACATGCGCCGGAATCTTCCAATCCGGGTAAGCGTCGAGCACGGCCTCCGCCGGCATGTCCGGCTTGACCTGGCCGATGTAGGCTTCATTGACGTCCACATCGATTTCGAGCGAGTCCATATCGACGATGGTGCCGATACCCGTGCGCGTAAAACCGCCGCCGGCCGAAAGCGGTGAGACGATTTCACCGACCTGCGCGGCTTTCTCGGTAATCACGCCGGAGAACGGCGCGCGCACGATGGTGTAGTCGAAGTTCACCCTCGCCTGCACGGCCTGCGCGGCGGCCGCATCGGCGGCACGGCGGCGCGCGTTGATTTCGGCGGCATAGGCCGCAACGGCGGTGCGCGCCTGTTCGGCCACTTGCTCGGCCACCATGCCCTGCGCGGCCAGCGCATTCTCGCGTTGCACATCGGCTTCGGCCTGTACCAATTGGGCTTGCGTTTGCAGTATTTGAGCCTGCGCCGCGCGCGTATTCGCCTCGGCGGCAACAAGACTGGCACGCAAGGCGTTGTCCTCAAGCCGCGCGAGGATCTGGCCCTTTTTCACCTGGTCGCCCTCCTCGATCAGCACCTGGGTCAGCGTGCCGGTGATCTGCGTGGACACCGTCGCCCTGCGCCGCGCAGTGATATAGCCGGTCGCCTGCAAGACGGCGCCGGCGGTATCGCCCGCGCTTGGCGCGGCCGCCGTCGCGGTCTGCACCGGCTCGGCCCGCGCGCGCAGCCACCACACGCCGAGCGCCACGACGACCAGCGCCAGGAACACCGCGGGGATCACCCACGAGCGGCGCGAAGATTCTCCACCGTCCTCGCGCATCTGATGGTCGATCTTGAGTTCGTTCAATAAATTGGGGTCGATTTTGCTCATCGGTAAAACTCCTGCCTACAAGCTTGTGCGCCTGAAAGGAAAAAGCCCGATTCGGAGCAGGCCGGATTGACCACGGGTTGAGCGCAAGCCCCGCCATTCATGGCGGGGTCAAGCGAGACAAACATTATTGGCGCCAAAGGCGCCTCCAATTCGTGGCGAGGAAGCCCCAACTTTTAAGTTGGGGTGACTCACGGCCTTTCAGAATACAGGAAAACCAAGCAGCAACAACAAAGCGAAATGTGGAAATGTACCCGCTTTCGCGCTGCTAAGCACTATCCAGACCTTCGTCGCCTTGGGTACTTTCGCCGGTAAACCCAGGCGCTCACTCAGTCCCTTGGAACAGCATCAAGTTTGTACCGCTGCGCGCAAAACCTTGCTCGTCGAGCAATAGATCCAAGGTCAGGCTCGCGAGGTCGTCGGCGACCGGGTCGAGTTCCGGCGCTTTTTCCTGGTAGAACTGCTTCAAGTAACTCCGGCATTCGCCGCAGCACTCGGCCTTGATCGCGCCCGCGCCGCCTTCGATTTCGCGGTAGTCGATATTCTTCGTGCTCTCGCAATTGCTGCATTTGACGCGCACGAGATGCCATTCCGTATTGCACAGCGAGCAATGCAGATAACGATAGCCCGAGACTTCCGCGCCGATCCGCACGACGCTCGCCACAGGATGGCTGCCGCACACCGGGCACAGGCTGCGCTGGAGGATTGGCCCGACCTCCGCTGGAGTCAGCGTGGCGGCCTGGGCTGTCCAAATGACTTGCAATGCCGCGGCGATCAAAGGCGCAGCGGCCAGATCGAGTTGCTCATGGCGCGCCGCGAGGATATTCGCCGCCTGCTGATCGAGCCAGGCATCCTCGCTGTGCATCAATGCCGCAAGCTGAGCGCTGAGTTTTTGCGGCAGCGCTTGACGACTCAAGTCTTCCAATAGCGAGCGGAACACGCGCGTCCAACCGGGCGGACGCGCCGCGCCCTGCGCGGGCAGCGGCGGCATCCCGGCGCGGCTGGCCTGTTCGCGCTGCGCGGCGTCGGCCACGCGCGGCAAAGATCCGGCCTGTAGGATCGACTGCTGCGCGTCGGCGACTTGCGCCAGGAAACCGAGACAAGCGCCGATCGTGTTGCCGGCGGCGAGCGCGCGGAAACGCGCCGCGCGGGAGTCGAACACGTCCACCGCAGGCAAACGCAATTCGGGAATCGCGCTTGCAGGCTGCTCGATCTCGCCCGGCTGAAGGATGCGTGAACTCATTGAAAGCCGCTTCAGCTCTTGCGGCCCGTCATTTCGCGATACCACGCGGCATGATGCTGCTTGGCCCAGGCGCGCGTCACCGTGCCGTACCACATCGCGCGTATCGTGCCTTTCACCCAGATCGCGGCGTACACATGCACCGTAATCAGAGCAATCATCAAGCTCGCGAAAACCGCATGCAGCAATGAGGCGAAGCGCACGAGGCCGATCGGCAGCAAGGCACTGAAATACTCACGCCAGATCGCCAAACCGGAGACGAACAGCACCAGCACGCAAACGAGCACCGCCCAGAACAGGGCTTTCTGTCCGCCGTTGTACTTGCCTTGGATCGGCATGTTGTGGTCGTCGCCGTCCATCATCTCCCGCGCGCGCTTGAGCCATTCCAGATCGGTCGCCGTCATCATGTTCAGACGCCAGAAACGCAGCGCCAGAAGCGTGAAGAACACCGCCATCGCCACACCGATGAGCGGATGCAGGATACGCGCCCACACGCCGCCGCCGAACAGCATCGCGAGCGGGAAGAAGGCCGGATGGAAGAACGCGAGCCCGGAGAAAGCGAGCAGGATGAAGCACATGCCCACGATCCAGTGATTCACGCGCTGGGACGCGGTGTAACGCCGCAGGTCTTGCGGATCGCGGATCATTGTTCGCCCTCCTTCTCGACCTCACGCTCGGTTTCCTTCGAAACCTCGTTCGGCCCTTTCATGACGTAATGGAACAGGCTGCCGACCGCGACCGCGCCCATCGCGGCTGTCGCGAGCGGTTTGGCGACACCTTTCCAGAGGCTGACCATCGGGCTGATGTGCGGGTCTTGCGGCAGGCCGTGATACAGCTCCGGCCTATCGGCATGGCGCAGCACATACATCACATGCGTGCCGCCGACGCCTTGCGGATCGTAGAGCCCCGCATTCTGGAAGCCGCGCTCCTTGAGGCCGTCGACCCGCACCTGGGCCGAGTCGAGCATATCCTCCTTGGCCCCGAAGGTGATCGCGCCGGTCGGACAGGCTTTCGCGCAGGCCGGGGCCTGGCCGACCGCGACGCGATCCGAACACAGCGTGCACTTGTACGCCTTGTGGTCCTTTGCCGAAATGCGCGGAATATTGAAGGGACAGCCCGTGATGCAATAGCCGCAGCCGATGCAGTTTTCTTCGTGGAAATCGACGATTCCGTTGGTGTACTGCACGATTGCGCCGGGTGACGGACAGGCTTTGAGGCAGCCGGGGTCCGTGCAGTGCATGCAGCCGTCCTTGCGGATCAGCCATTCGAGATTGCCTTCCTCGTTCTCGTGCTCGGCGAAACGCATCACGGTCCACGACGCCGCCGACAGATCCATCGGATTGTCTAAGACGCCGTGATTGGAGCCGATTTCATCGCGCAGATCGTTCCACTGCATGCAGGCCACCTGGCACGCCTTGCAGCCGATGCAGATGGAAGTGTCGATGAGCTTGGCGACCTCGACCGCCTTGCGGATCTGAGGCGAAGGCGTCGTCGTGGCCGAGCGGGCTTTGATATCGAGCGATTGCAGGGCCATGGCTTACCCCTTTACCTTTTCAACATCGACGAGGAAGGACTTGAACTCGGGCGTCTGCGTGTTGCTGTCGCCGACAAATGGCGTCAGTGTATTTGCCAGATAGCCGTTCTTCGCGACCCCCTTGAAGCCCCAGTGAATCGGGATGCCGACGGTGTGCACCTTCCTGCCCGCCACATCGAGCGCCTTGATGCGCTTCGTCACCACCGCCACCGCGATGATATGGCCGCGGTTGCTGCGCACCTTGACGCGGTCGCCGGCGGCGATGCCCTTTTCCTGCGCAAGCTCCGCGCCGATTTCGACGAACTGCTCGGGCTGAATGATCGCGCTCGTCAGCACATGCTTCGTCCAATAGTGGAAGTGCTCGGTCAAGCGGTAAGTGGTTGCCGCGTAAGGGAACTCCTTCGGTGTGCCGAAAGCCTCCATGTCGCCCTTGAACACGCGCGCGGCCGGATTCGACTTCGCCTGCGGGTTCTGCGGATGGAACGGGTTGGCGTCGAGCGGCGATTCGAACGGCTCGTAGTGTTCCGGGAACGGACCTTCGTTCAGCCCTCCGCGCGCGAAGAAGCGCGCCACGCCTTCCGGGTTCATGATGAAGGGGCCGACATTCTCCGCGGGCGCTGCGTCAGGCCGCATGTCCGGCACATCCGCGCCGCCCCAGCTCTTGCCGTTCCAGAATACAAGCCTGCGCTCCGGGTCCCAGGGTTTGCCGGACGGATCGGACGAAGCGCGGTTGTAGAGAATGCGCCGGTTCGCCGGCCAGGCCCAAGCCCAGCCCGGTGCGATGCCCAGGCCATAGGGGTCGGCGTTGTCGCGCCGCGCCATCTGGTTTCCGGCCTGCGTCCACGCGCCGGAGAAAATCCAGCAGCCGCTCGCGGTCGATCCGTCATCGCGCAATTGCGCGAAACCCGCAAGCTGCTCGCCGGCTTTGACGAGCGTCTTGGTCGGATCTTTCGGATCGGCCAGGTCGCTCAGCGCGCAGCCCGAGTATTCCTTCGCAAGCTCCTCGGACGAGGGGTTGGCGGGAATCCTGTGCTTCCAGGTCAGCTTGAGGATCGGGTCGGGGAATGCGCCGCCGTCTTTGGCGTACATCGCGCGCAGCCGCAGGAACAGCCCCGCCATGATCTCGCCGTCGCCAAGCGCCTCGCCCGGCGGCTCCGCGCCTTTCCAGTGCCATTGCAGCCAGCGGCCGGAGTTGGCGATTGAACCGTCCTCCTCGGCGAAGCAGGTCGAGGGCAGGCGGAACACCGTGGTCTGAATCGCGGCCGGGTCAACATCGTTGTGTGGGCCGAAGTTTTGCCAGAACTCGGAGGTTTCGGTCGCAAGCGGATCGATGACCACGAGGTACTTGAGCTTGGCGAGCGCGCCGCCGATCTTGGCCTTGTTCGGGAACGAAGCCAGAGGGTTGAAGCCCTGGCAAACGTAGCCGTTCACCTTGCCCTGGCCCATGTCCTCGAACACCTGCAGCACATCGTGCAGTTTGTCGATCTTCGGCAGCCAGTCGTAGCAGAAGTTGTTTTCCTTGGTCGCCGCGTCGCCGTACCAAGCTTTCATCAGGCTGACGTGGAACTTCGGATAGTTCTGCCAATACGACATTTGATTCGGCCGCAGCGGCTTCTGCGTGCGCGCGGCCAGATAGGCCGCGTAGTCCTGTTCCTTGTCGCCCGGCAGGGTGAGGTAGCCCGGCAGCGTGTTCGAGAGCAGGCCCAGATCGGTCAAGCCTTGGATGTTCGAATGCCCGCGCAGCGCGTTCACCCCGCCGCCGGCCACGCCGATATTGCCAAGCAGGAGCTGCACCATCGCGCCGGTGCGGATCATCTGCGCGCCGACCGAATGCTGCGTCCAGCCGAGCGCGTACATCACCGTCATCGTGCGGTCCGGCGTCGAACAGCCCGCGATCATTTCGCACACCTTGAGGAACTTGTCTTTCGGCGTGCCGCAGACCGTCTCGACCATCTCCGGCGTATAGCGCGCGTAATGCGCTTTGAGCAACTGATAGACGCAGCGCGGGTTCTGCAATGTCGGATCGGTTTTGACGAAGCCGTCCGCGCCAAGTTGATAGTCCCAGCTCGATTTGTCATAGCTGCGCTTCTCGGGGTTATAGCCGGAGAAGATACCGTCAGCAAACTGGAATTCGTCCTTCACGAGGAAGCTGAAGTCGGTATACGCCTTCACATACTCATGCTGGATCTTGTCGTGCGTGAGCAGATAGTTAATCACGCCGCCGAGAAAGGCGATGTCGCTCCCGGTGCGGATCGGCGCGTAGTAATCGGCCACTGACGCCGAGCGCGTAAAGCGCGGGTCGACGACGACCAGCTTCGCCTTGCGCTGCGCCTTGGCTTCGATCACCCACTTGAAACCGCAGGGGTGCGCCTCGGCCGCATTGCCGCCCATAATCAGGATGAGGTCCGCGTTCTTGATGTCTTCCCAATGCTGCGTCATCGCGCCGCGGCCAAACGTCGGGGCAAGACTTGCCACCGTCGGGCCGTGTCAGACACGCGCTTGGTTATCGAATGCGGTCATCCCCAGCGCGCGCACGACTTTATGCGTCACGTAGCCGGATTCGTTCGAAGAAGCCGAAGCCGCCAAAAAGCCTGTCGTCAGCCAACGGTTGACCGTGAGCCCGTCGTCCGTCTTGGCGATGAAGTTCGCGTCGCGGTCGTCCTTCATCAGCTTGGTGATGCGGTCGAACGCCTCGTCCCAGCCGATGCGCTTCCATTCCTTGCCGCCCGGCTCGCGCACCTCGGGATGCGTCAGGCGGTTCGGGCTATGCACGAAATCGAGCAGGCCCGCTCCCTTCGGACACAAGGTTCCGCGATTGACCGGATGATCCGGGTCGCCTTCGATGTGAATGATGCGCGAGCGCACATTCTTCGACCTATCGCCAAGGCTGTACATCAGGATGCCGCAGCCGACCGAGCAATACGGACAGGTATTGCGCGTTTCGGTGCTGCGGGTGAGTTTAAAATGGCGCGTTTCGGCCAAGGCCTCGCCCGGAGAAAAGCCCATCAGGGCCAGGCTGCTGCCAGCGACCCCATTGGCGCATACCCTGAAAAACCGTCGTCTAGTGACTTGCATGGCACCCTCATCGTTATTGTCTAACTCTGTGAGACCTCTTCGACCAGAAGCTTGGGGCTTCCTTGCTACGAATGCACAAGACTTCCTACAACCTACGTTTCAGTTTGGTTTGTGTTCTGCCCTAAAGCAACAGCGACCCTACGAGATTCAGCGCAACACTCATGCGCCGGCCGATTAAATAATGTCCAGATTCTGAATCCCCGCCGAAAGATCCTTATCCGCATGCTTACTGTTGAGTTTGATCTGCAAGCGCAGATCGTTAATCGAATCGGCGTTGCGCAGCGCATCTTCGTAGCCGACCTGTCCCGCCTCGTAAAGATCGAACAAGGACTGATCGAAGGTCTGCATGCCGAGTTCGCGCGAACGCTTCATGACGTCCTTGATCTCGGCGATCTCGCCCTTGAAGATCAAATCGGAAATAAACGGCGAATTGAGCAGCACCTCAACCGCCGGAACGCGTCCTTTACGGTCCTTCAATGGCAGCAAGCGCTGCGAAACCATGCCGCGCAGATTCAGAGAAAGATCCATCAGGAGCTGCTGTTTGCGGTCCTCGGGGAAGAAGTTGATGATCCGGTCGATCGCCTGGTTCGCACTGTTCGCGTGCAGCGTAGCGAGGCACAAATGGCCGGTTTCGGCAAACGCGACCGCGTAGTCCATCGTGTCACGGTCACGAATCTCGCCCATCAGAATCACATCGGGCGCCTGGCGCAAGGTGTTCTTCAGGCCGGCCTCCCAAGAGTCGGTATCGAGCCCGACCTCGCGTTGTGTAATCACGCAATTCTTATGCGCATGCACATATTCGATCGGGTCTTCGAGCGTGATGATGTGGCCGTAACTGTTTTCGTTACGGTAGTCGACGAGCGCGGCGAGCGAGGTCGTTTTACCCGTGCCGGTGCCGCCAACGAAGATCACTAAACCGCGCTTGGACATCGCGATTTCCTTGAGCACCGACGGCATACCCAGCTCATCGAGCGTCGGGATCTTCTGCGCAATCGTCCGGCACACCATGCCGATACGGCCTTGCTGAACGAAGGCATTGGTACGGAAACGTCCGATGCCGGCCGGCGAGATCGCGAAGTTACATTCCTTCGTGGCCTCGAACTCCGCCGCCTGGCGATCGTTCATCACCGCGCGCACGAGTTCCGCGGTGTGCTGCGGCGTCAGCACCTGGTTGGACTGCGGCATGATCTTGCCGTCGACCTTGATCGCGGGCGGAAAACCCGCCGTGATAAAAAGGTCCGAACCGCGCTTTGAAAGCATCAAGCGCAGCAGATCGTGCATGAATTTCAGTGCCTGATCGCGTTCCATCTCAACCTGTCCTACCTGATTAGCGGCGTTCAGCCGGGGAAATTATCTTTATTGGCTGCGCGCAGACGCGCTTCCGCCACGCTGACGACATTGCGTTTGACCAACTCTTGCAGACATTGGTCAAGCGTCTGCATCCCAACGTTCTGGCCGGTCTGGATCGCCGAATACATCTGCGCGATCTTGTTCTCGCGGATCAGGTTCCGGATCGCCGGCGTACCGATCATGATTTCGTGCGCGGCCACGCGGCCGGTCGCATCCTTCTTCTTCAGCAGCGTCTGCGAGATCACCGCGCGCAAGGATTCGGACAGCATCGAGCGCACCATCTCTTTTTCCTGCGCCGGGAAAACGTCAACGATACGGTCGATGGTTTTCGCCGCCGACGACGTGTGCAGCGTGCCGAACACCAGGTGGCCGGTTTCGGCCGCCGTCAGCGCCAAGCGGATCGTTTCCAGATCGCGCAATTCGCCGACGAGAATCACATCCGGATCTTCACGCAGCGCCGAACGCAGCGCGTTGTTGAACGAATGCGTATCGCGCGAAACCTCGCGCTGGTTCAACAGGCAGCGCTTGCTCTCATGCACGAATTCGATCGGATCCTCGATCGTGAGAATGTGGCCGTATTCGTTTTCGTTGACATAGTCGATCATCGCGGCGAGCGTCGTCGACTTGCCCGAGCCCGTCGGCCCGGTCACCAGCACGATACCGCGCGGCTGCTCCGAGATTTCCTTGAAGATTTTCGGGCACTCAAGCTCTTCGAGCGTCAGCACCTTGGACGGAATCGTCCGGAACACCGCCGCCGCGCCACGGTCCTGGTTGAAGGCATTGACGCGGAAACGCGCGAGGTTCGGCACGTTGAACGAAAAGTCGCTCTCCAGATTCTCTTCATACGACTTGCGCTGAGAGTCGTTCATGATGTCGTACACCATCGCATGAACGTCTTTATGTTCGAGCGGCGGCAGATTGATCCGCCGGACGTCGCCGTTCACACGAATCATCGGCGGCAAGCCGGCGGAAAGGTGCAAATCGGAAGCCTTATTCTTGACCGCGAAGGCCAGCAGTTCGGTGATGTCCATGGCGTGATCCGAAAATGAAGAGTGCCGCGCTAAGCAGTTCGAGACGCACTGATATACTGCGTCTGCCCGGTCGCATTGAGTCCAAACGATTATATGTCAGCCCTGTCCGCCAATCTGCAAGCGGTTCGCGAACGAATCGCCCGCGCCTGCGAATCCGTCGGACGCTGCGCAACAGATGTTGCTTTGCTTGCCGTAAGCAAGACTTTTCCCGCCGAATCCGTGCGCGATGCGCATGCCGCGGGCCAGCGCGCTTTCGGCGAGAATTACGTCCAGGAAGGCTGCGAGAAAGTTTCGGCTCTGGCCGACCTCGGGCTGGAATGGCATTTCATCGGCCCGCTACAAAGCAACAAGACGCGCCTGCTCGCGCAGCATTTCGCTTGGGTACATTCGATCGAGCGGATAAAAATCGCCGAACGCTTATCCGAACAACGGCCGCCCGAACACGCGGCGCTGCAAGTGTGCATCCAGGTCAATGTCAGCGGCGAAGCCTCGAAATCCGGCGTTGCCGTAGAAGAAGTCGAAGCGCTCGCGCTCGCCGTCGCCAAACTGCCGCGCCTGCGGCTGCGCGGCCTGATGGCGATCCCGGAGCCGACGCAGGACCACGCCAAACTCGCGGCGCGCTTCCGCTTGCTGCGGGAACTGCGCGACGGACTCAATCTGCGCCACGGCCTGCAACTCGACACGCTGTCGATGGGCATGTCGGACGACCTCGAGATTGCCATCGAGGAAGGCGCGACGATTGTACGTGTCGGCACGGCGATTTTCGGCGCGCGGACCAAAGCGCAGCCTCCCGGCCCAGCGCCGCTCCACCAATAACAAACAGGACGAAGCGATGAAAATTACTTTTGTGGGTGGCGGCAACATGGCGAACGCCTTGATCGGCGGCTTGCTCAAACAGGGTTTTTCCGCTGCCAATCTGCTCGCGATCGATCCTTACGCCGAAGCGCGCGACAAACTGCGCGCCCAATTCGGCGTGCGCACCGGCGAAACATTGGACTCAGGCGCGCTCGACTGCGATGTGCTCGTGCTCGCCGTCAAGCCGCAGCAAATGCGCGCCGCGCTTACGCCGCTCGCGGATAAGCTCTCGCGCCAGCTTGTCGTCAGCATTGCCGCGGGGCTGCGCATTGCCAACCTGGCGCGCTGGCTCGGCGGCTACGCGCGTATCGTGCGGGCGATGCCGAATACGCCCGCGCTGATCGGCCGTGGCGTAACCGGCCTGGTGGCCGATCCGAGCGTAGACGCCACCGAGCGCCACGCCGCCTCCGCCATCCTGGGCGCGGTCGGCAGCGTCGCCTGGCTCGAAGACGAAACCAAAATGGATGCGGTCACGGCCCTCTCGGGCAGCGGCCCGGCTTATGTGTTCTACTTCATCGAAGCGCTTGTGGATGCGGGCATCGAACTCGGGCTGGCGCCGGATGCCGCGCGCCGGCTCACGCTCGATACGATTCTGGGCGCGGCGCAACTCGCGGCCGACAGTGTGGACTCCGTGGTGACGCTGCGCGAACGGGTCACATCGAAAGGCGGCACGACCGCCGCCGCGCTGGCGGTCATGGAAACGCAAAATTTCAAGGCGCTGATTGCCGACGCGTTAAAGGCCGCCGCGGCGCGCGGACGCGAAATCGGCGACGAGCTTGGACACGATTAAGAACCTGTCGCGTAAGATTACGAGCAGGTTCTAAAAGTACGAAAACGGAGAACAAGGGCATGCTTGGTGGCCTGGTAACACTGATTCTGGAAGCGGTCGCGAGCTTCCTGACCCTATTGCTGTTGACGCGCGGCCTGATGCGCTGGCTGAGGATTTCCTTCATCAACCCACTTGGCCAATTCGTCCTCGCCACGACGGACTGGATCGTCCGTCCGGCCCAGAAAATCCTCCCCGCGAGCGTCGGCCTCGACCTCAGCTGCTGGATTTCGGCCTGGCTGATCCAAGCCATCGTCGTGGTCATTGGCGCCTTTTTCGGCTCGGGCTTCCAGAACCCCGCCGCGTTATTGATTGTTGCCGCCGTAATCGGCATTTTCGAAGTCATGCGCAATCTGCTGCATCTAATCATGATCGTCGTCATCGTCGCCGCGGTGCTCTCATGGGTCAATCCGCGCGCACCGATTGCGCCAATGGTCAATGCACTCGCCCGCCCGTTCCTCGCGCCGCTCTCGCGCCGCATTCCGCCGATCGGCGGCATCGACCTCTCGCCGCTCGTGCTGTTATTGATTCTGCAAGCGCTGCTTTTCGTCCTGGCGGGCACGCGTAACCATCTGCTCGCTCTACTGCTTACGTGAGCTGGCTGCAAACGCTCGCCAATGGCAGCCTCATTCTGAATCTGCATATTCAGCCGGGCGCCAAACGCAGCGAGCTAGTCGGCCTGCACGGCGATGCGTTGAAAATCCGCCTCGCCGCGCCGCCCGTCGAAGGCAAAGCCAACGCAGCGCTGATCTCCTTCCTGGCCGATCTGCTCGACGTTCCCAAAACCGCCGTCAGCCTTGAAGCGGGCGCCAGTTCGCGCCGCAAACGCGTGCGGGTCGACGGCGCCAACGCACAAGCAGTGGATGCATTACGCGCGCAGGCGGAACAGGCTCCGTAACGCGGACATACAATAACGGTTTCTTCTTCCCGTAGCCGCGGACAGCGCAGATGAGCCTCATCGTTGACAACCCCTTCACCGTTTTCAAAGCCTGGCTGCAAGAAGCCATCGAAAAAGAACCGAACGACCCGAATGCGGTGGCGCTTGCCACGGTTGGCCAAGACGGCATGCCCTCGCTGCGCATGGTCCTGCTCAAGGGCTTCGACGAGCACGGTTTCGTTTTCTACACCAACCTGAACAGCCAAAAAGGCCGCGAACTTACCGCAAATGGAAAAGCTGCCCTGTGCTTTCATTGGAAGAGCCTGCAGCGCCAAGTCCGCATTCAAGGCCATGTGAGCCTCGTCGGCGATGACGAGGCCGACGCTTACTTCAAAAGCCGCGCACGCGATTCGCGCATCGGTGCCTGGGCCTCGCGCCAGTCGGAACCGATGGAGGGGCGTTGGGAACTCGAAAAACGCGTCGCGAGCTATGCGCTCAAATTCGGCATCGGAGAAATCCCGCGCCCCGATTTTTGGGGCGGTTTCCGTGTCGCGCCGGAGCGCATCGAATTCTGGAAGGCGCATCCGTTCCGTTTGCATGAACGCCTGGTGCTCACACGGGATGCCGACGGCGGATGGAAGCGCGAGGTGCTTTATCCTTAATCATCTGCGCGCCTGAAGAGAAGATGAACCCCCAAATACTCCCGCCGGAACGCCGCCGTCCGCTGCAATGGCTCGTCGCCGTCGGCTTCTTCATGCAAACGCTCGACGGCACCATCGTCAATACCGCGCTCCCCGCCATGGCGCACGACCTGGCTGTCAGCCCGTTCCGCATGGAAGCGGTCGTGATTGCCTACATGCTGACCGTCGCCCTGCTAATGCCGGCTTCGGGCTGGCTCGCGGACCGTTACGGGACGCGCCGGATCTTCATGACGGCAATCGTGCTGTTTACGCTCGGCTCGCTCGCGTGCGCCGAATCGCACACGCTGACTCAACTCACGGCAAGCCGCGTGCTGCAAGGCATCGGCGGCGCGATGCTCGTGCCCGTTGGACGGCTTGCGATTCTGCGCGGGTTTCCGCGCAGCGAACTGCTTTCAGCGCTCTCGTTTGTCATCATGCCCGCGCTCGTCGGCCCGCTCATCGGCCCCACGCTCGGCGGCTGGCTGACCGACATCGCAAGCTGGCATTGGATCTTCCTGATCAACCTGCCTGTCGGCGTGCTCGGCTTGCTGCTCACCGGGCGCTATATGCCCGCCTTCACGGGCGAACGAATCCCTTTCGACTGGATTGGCTTTGGGTTGTTCGGCGTTGGCATCGCGGTGTTTTCGCTCTCGATCGAAGGCGTCGGAGAGTTGGGTTTTTCGCCGGCACGTGCGCTGCTGCTCGCGGTCTTCGGCCTCGGTTGCCTCGCCGCTTACTGGCTGCATGCGATGCGCACGGCGGTGCCGCTGTTCAACCCGCGGCTGTTCCATACCAACAGTTTTTCGGTCGGTATCATTGGCAATCTGTTCGCACGCCTGAGCATCGGCGGCATTCCGTTCCTCATGCCGCAGCTGTTGCAGGTTGGGCTCGGCATTTCCGCGACGAACTCGGGCCTGATGCTTGTGCCCGTCGCGATTGCCAGCATCCTGAGCAAACCCCTCATCGAACCCGCCGTGCAGCGCTTCGGCTACCGCCGGATGCTGACCGTCAATACCGCGCTGGTCGGTTGCAGCATCATGGGCTTGGCGACAATCGGGCCCAACACGCCGCTGTGGCTGATCCTGTTTCAGCTTTTCGTGATGGGCGGCATCAACGGGATGCAATTCTCCTTGATGAATACGCTGACACTGAAGGATTTGAACCACACCGACGCAAGCGCTGGCAACAGTCTGCTTTCCGTGATCCAGCAGCTTTCGATGAGTCTTGGCGTAGGCACCGCAGCCATGTTGCTGAGCGCATTTCTGACGACGGTCGATCGCAGCGGCGCGGACGGCGACGCCGCGGTGTTTCACCCGACCTACTTCTTCCTCGGCCTGCTCGCCTTGGTTGCAACCACGATCTTCCTGCAACTCGACCCCGCGCAAGACCGCAGCGGCACACGTTCCGAAACGCGGGACTCGGAGTAGCCCAAGCAAACTCCGCACCCGTTTAATATTGCTCCATCAGGCATCAAAACCGCTGCGTGCGTTAGTTAATTAGTCGACACGCTGCGGCGTTACATGCATGTAATCGGGCTTGGCCGATAGCCAATTCATCGCTCTCGGATAAAAATAAGGTTTGCCGATTGCCCTTACGCAGTGGCCCCCAACACGTCGCAAGCAGGCCTACCTATAAACGAGAAGATCATGGCCTTCATGAAGAACACCGTTTCGATTTCGAATGTCTCATACGCCAGACGTTTCCGCTTAACGAAACTGTTGTTAGAGCTTGGGAGAGGGACTTTTTTCGCTTCGATGCGAGGCCCATGGCTGAGACCCGTATCGGCGGTTTCGTTGTTGCTAGCCATGACGCAGCCGGCTGTGGCGCAAACCAGCGTTCCGGACGGCACCAACCTGGGTACGCTGACCGCGCCGACTGCCGGTACGGTCTGGAACTTGCAGGGTAACGCCACCCTCTTCAGTCCGAATACCACCCCCAACGTGAATTACGGTCGGACGCTGCCGACAGGGGCGACTGGCTTGACCATCAATGGGGTTGCAAGCGGTAGCACCGTCACCCTAAATGACGGGGCGGGACACTATGGCTACATGTACTCTACTTCCGCCACAACCCTGTCTCTTTCCAATGTGACTTTTACCGGCGGCCGGAATACGGATACGGGTGGCGCCGGCGGCAGTTATTCCACATCAGCAGGGGGGATTATTTACAACAATGGCGGCTTGACCCTCAACACATCGGGCGCAGTAGCCTTTGAGAACAGCACGGTGCCTGGTGCTCCCGGCACTGCAATCGGAGGTGCCCTGTACACCAACGGTGTGATGACTCTTAACGTTACCGGCAGTCTGGCGATCTCCGGCAACAGTTCGTCGGGCTTTGGGGGTGGGGCCTACGCCCTTCAAGGCTTGGCGATCAACAACACGGGCCAAGCGGCGGTCAACATCACCAACAATCAGTCGTTGACTTATGGTGGTGGCGGTTTGAATACCGGCAACTACGTGTCGATTATGGGTGGAGCCAATATCAGCGGGAACACCGCGGTTGAGGATGGCGGCGGCATTCGCACGGTTCCGAATCCCAATACAAGCTATGTCAGTATCGGCACGGGGTCAGGCGACGTGACCTTGAACGGCAATAGCGCCGGCACGGGTGCCGTCGGCTATAACGGTGGGGGCATCGCCGTATACAGCAGCGGCGCGGCGGGGAGTGGCAACGCGACGCTCGGCAACAGCGCCGGAACCGTGACGATCACCGGGAATACCGCCGGCTACACCACGGCCACGTCGGGCGTGGTTGCGAACACGGGATCCAATGGCGGTGGCATCTATGCGGAAGGTGTGACGACGCTCACCGGCAGCGCCATCACGCTGTCGAACAACCTGGCGACAGCCAATGGCGGCGGCATTTACTCGGGAAACGGCGTCGTAATGAGCGGCCCGCTGACGGCGAACGGCAACGTCGCACTTCACGGCAGTGGTGGTGCGATTTACGCAAACAGCGGCGGTGTCGCGGTGACCGGCTCGCTGACGGCTGACAACAACACCGCCGGCGGAGCTGGCGGAGCAGTTTTTTCGAATGCAGGCAATGTCGCGGTCAGCGGCAGCGTCAGTTTGGACGGCAATCATGCCAATGGCGGCGCTGGCGGAGCCATCAACGCGGCGTCGGGTACTGTCAGCCTTGCAACCGCATGGGGCAATGCGCTGCTGACCAGCAATACGGCAAGCACCACAGGCGGCGCCGTTAGTGCCAGCGGCAATGTGACGATTGGGAACACCGCGGGTACGGTATCGATTGGCGTTGATGCCTTGGGTGGTGCCGCCGGTAATACCGCGTCAACAAACGGCGGCGGCATCTATGCGGGCGGGTCGGTCACCCTTACTGGTACGCAGATCACGCTATCGAACAACAACGCCACCACCGGCAACGGCGGCGCGATCTATGCGGGTGGAAATGTTACGCTCGACAGTAGCGGCGCCGTTCTGCTGGAGAACAACGTCGCCTACGCGAATAGCACTGGCGCGATCGATTCCTCGCTCTTTGGCGGCGGCGCGATCTCGAGCGGCGGCACGGTAACGATCAACGGCAGCGATCTCACGCTGAACAACAACAGTGCCACCACCGGCAATGGCGGCGTGATCTATGCGGCTGGGGATGTGACGCTGACGGCCACCGGCGATGTCTCGCTCACCGGCAACACGTCGCTCCGATCGGGAAGCACCATCCGCTCGGGCGAAACCATTTCCATCACCGGCAGATCTATCACGCTGGATAACAACCAGTCGAGTGGAGCCAATTACGGCGGCAGCATTTCCGCCCTCGGCGACATCATCATCAGCGGCAATTTTGAGGCTTCCAACAATCGGGCCAACGCTGGCGGCGCGCTTTACGCGGGTCTCTACGGCACCGCTTACGGCGGAAACGTGAGCATAGAGGGCGATACACTTAGCCTGACCTACAACAGCGCTTCCGGCAGAGGCGGCGCGATAAGAGACGCCTGGGGAGGCGATTCCACTAAAGGCAATGTAGCCCTGGGTACCGGGATGGCTAGCTCAGTGTCTCTGAGCCACAACACCGGGGGGCTGGATGGTGGGGCTATTGCGGCTGACAGCAGCGTCACGATCGGTAACAGCAACGCCACGCTCGATATAGAGTACAACACCTCCACCACAGCCAACGGTGGCGCGATTTGGGCCGGTTCGGAGAATACCGTTAGCTCGGGCGGCGTAACCCTGACCGGCTCCGCTATCACGCTCTCCCATAACACCGCCTCGGGCTCCGGAGGAGGTATCTACTCCGGCCAATCCGTGACCGTAAACGGCGACCTAACGGTAGACAACAATACCGCTACGAACGGCAACGGCGGTGCCATCAATGCCCAAGTCGGCGGGATCACCATCAACGCTAGCCTGGAAGCCAGCGGCAACATCGCCCACCTCTCCGGCGGCGCGTTGTATGCCATCAATGGCGACGTCACCGTCACCGGCGCTACCAGCCTGAGCGGCAATGCCGCCAGCGGCGGGGTCGGCGGCGCAATCGCCGTCAGCAACAGCAATGTGACGCTGGCGAACAATAGTGGCAACGTGACCCTTGCCGGCAACACTGCGCTCAGCGAGGGCGGGGCCATATACAACGCCGGCAGTTCCGGTGGCGTGGTCGCCATTGGCAACAGCGCCAGCACGGTCAACATCAAAAACAACGTGGTCGGCTACAACAGTAGCGGCAACAGTTGGGGGGGCGCCATCGCGGCCGACGCCAACGGAAGTGTCACAGTAACCGGCGGCGCAATCACGCTAGCGGGCAATCAAGTCAGCAGTAGCGGCCAGAGCTCGGGCGGTGCCATTTATCTTGCCGGCGGGCCTGTCACGCTGAGCGGCGGCACGATCACGCTATCGGGCAACCAGTCCAACAGTACAGGAAACAACAGTTTCGGCGGCGCTATCTCGTCTGGCTTCACTGGAGCCGTTGGAACTGTCACGATCGCCGGAGGTGCGATCGCGCTAACGGGGAATCGAGCCAGCGGCGCCCAGGCCTTTGGCGGCGCCATCTATGCCAATGGGTCCGTCACGCTGACCGGCAGCACGATCACGCTATCGGATAACCGGACTAGCAGCACCGGCAGCGGTTTCAGTTATGGCGGTGCGATTTCGGCTGGCACCACCGCACATACGGGGCCTGTCACGATCACCGGGGACACGATCACGCTATCGGATAACCAGGCCAACAACATGGGCAGCGGTTACAGCGTTGGCGGCGGTATCTATACAAACGGGCCATTCACAATGACTGGCACGACAATCACACTATCGAATAATCAGGCCAACAGTGGGAGCGGTGGCAGTTGGGGCGGCGCCATCTCAGCCGGCGGTGCTGTCACACTGGCCGGCGGCACGATCACGCTATCGGGCAACCAGGCCAGCAGCACAAGTAGCAGCGGTGGCGGTGGCGCAATTAACAACCAGAGCGGCGGCATCACTGTCAATGGTTCACTGACCGCCAACGCTAACACCGCCGCAGGCAACGGCGGCGCCCTATATGCCCAGTCTGGCGATATCGCCAGCGACAACGGCGATCTGAGCTTGGACAGCAATCATGCCGATGGCGGCTCTGGCGGAGCCATTAATGCGGCATTGGGTAATGTCAGCCTCGCAAGCGCATGGGGCAATGCGTTGCTGGCCAACAATATGGCAAGCGGCGACGGCGGAGCTGTCAGCGCCGGCAACGACATCTCGCTCGGCAACACGGCAGGCGGCATGCTGAGCATCACAGGCAACAGCGCCGGCGGCAACGGCGGTGCGCTTTTCTCCGGCGCGGCGACGACACTGACCGGCACAACCCTTTCGAACAACAGCGCAGGCGGCGACGGCGGCGCGGTCTACGCGACAACGGATTTCACCTTGACCGCGACGAGCGCGGACACGCTCAGCAACAACAGCGCCGGCGGCCGTGGCGGTGCTATTTGGGCTGGCGGCAATGTCACGCTGAATGCCACATACGGCAACATCACCTTTGCAGGCAATATGCAAGGCACGGCAGGAACACCGCAGGCCAATGCGATTTACCTCAACAACACTAGCGGCGCCACAGTCGCAACCTTCGACACGGCGGCGAACCGTGCCATCACCTTCTTCGATCCGATTCAGAGCAATGCGGTCAACGGTTTGGTGACAGTGAACAAGACCGGCGCAGGCACGCTGGTATTCGACGGCTCGCGGCAGACCAGCGCAACCAACCAGTGGTCGCAGGTCTACGGCAATACCGAGGTACAGAGCGGCACATTCGTGATCGATAACAAGGCGGTATACGGCGTGCTGGCCGCCGATGTCGGGCAGACAGCACCTTCGGGTTTCACCGTCGCTGCGGGTACAACGCTTGCAGGCGGCGTGATCGGCAGCGTGCGGGCGGACAATTTCACGCTGGGCGGTACGCTGGACATTGCCGGCGCGCAACCAGGCACTGTCGGCAACCTGTTCACCGTAGTCAGCAATAAGGTCAGCTTCGCTGCCGGCAGCCAGGTGCGATTCAATACCATGCTGAATGACGGCAGCGTGCAACAGACGGACCGCTTGACACTCACCCTGAACGGCAACGCCACCAGCGGCACGGCGGGGGTACGGGTGAACAATGTCGGCGGCGCTGGGGCACTCACAGCGGGCAACGGTATCGAGCTGGTACAAGTCACGGACAACAACGGCACGACAGAAGGGGCGTTCGCCTTGAGCAAACCGGCCATCGCCGGACCTTATGAGTACACGCTGTTTCACGGCAGTGTCGATGCGAGCGGGCCGCAGAACTGGTACCTGCGCTCAACGCTTAACTGTTCGCTGGCGCCGGATGCGGAAGTCTGCGCACAACCGCCAGGCCCCACGCCGCCAGCGCCGCCGCCGGACTACCGCATCGAAACCTCGCTGAACGCGGCGCTGCCCTCAATGGCGCTGCTCTACGGACGCAAGCTCATAGACACTCTGCACGAGCGCATCGGCGAGGAAGAAGACATACGTGGCCGCGCCGATCTGCACCAGCGCGTGCCGAACACCGGCGGCTGGGTGCGGCTGATCGGCATGCGAGGCAGGGAAAACGGCGATCCGCTCGGGATCTACGGCAGCGGGCCAGGCTATAATTACAGCTTTATCGGCCTACAGGGCGGCACCGACCTGTTGCGCCGCGAGGATGACGATGGCAACCGCGATCATCTGGGCGTCATGTTCGCGGTGGGTAACGCCGATGGCACGGTGACGCACTTCGATGGCCGCACCGGCAGCAGCGGTTTTCAAGGCTACAGCCTGGGCGGCTACTGGACCCATTTCGGCGCACCGGGCTGGTATCTGGACACGGTAGTCCAGGGCACGCATTACGATGCGCGTACCGACGCCGAGCGCGGCCTGCTGCCGTTCAAGACCCGCGGCAACGGCATCGCCGGCTCCCTTGAAGGCGGCTACCCAATCAAATTCGAAAACGGCTATTTCATCGAGCCGCAGGCGCAGCTGATCTATCAGCGCATCAACTTCAATGACGCGCTCGACAACGGCGCACTCGTGAAATTCAACGACGTACAGTCCCTGGCGGGCCGGATCGGGGCGCGCTTCGGGCGCACGTGGTCGCTCGCTGGCGATACATCCGACAGACGCAAACTCACGGCCTGGCTGCGGCCGAACATCTGGCGCGAGTTTCTCGGCAATCCGCTCACGCAATTCTCGTCCGAGACCGGGTTTGTTCCCTTCCGCGCCGAGCTGCGCGGCGCGTGGTGGGAAATCAACAGCGGCGTCTCGGGTCAGGTCAACCGCAGCACCTCACTCTATGCCAACGTTTCCTACAACCAGCGTTTCGACCGCAACGGCCATGGCTACGATGGCAAGCTCGGAGTCAGAGTGAATTGGTAAGGCAAGACGCTGCAAGCAATCCGTCCCGAACGATCCCGCGCTGAAACCTCTGAGAATTACTGTAACGAAAAATCCCCCGCGCTTTCACGCCTGCTCAGTCTATAAAAAATCGTGATGCCAGGCCCTGCCTGCACCGAGTCCGTTTTATGCGAAACGGAGGTAAGAGCATGTCCACCGGGATTGCTGCGTCATGGCGTTGGCAATCGTTCTGATCCTTCTGGCGCTGGGTTCGGTCGCGTTCCACTTTCTAAATCCGTGGCACGCCACGCCGGTTGCCTCGAACTGGGGCGGCATCGATCACACCCTGACCCTCACACTCGTCATCACGGCGATCGTTTTCGTCGCAGTCAATTTATTCGTCGCCTATACAGTCATCCGCTTCCGCCATCGCGAAGGGGCGCAAGCAGCCTACCAGCCGCACGATAAAAAGCTCGAACTCTGGCTGATCGGCATCACGAGCGTCGGCATTGTCGCGATGCTGGCGCCCGGCCTGCGTGTTTATTCGCAGATGATTCATGCACCGCGCAACGTCATCCAGGTCGAGGTGCTTGGTCAGCAATGGCAGTGGAGCTTCAGGCTTCCAGGCAGGGACGGCAAGCTTGGGCGCAGCGACATCCGTTTCGTCAGCGCGGCGAACCCGTTCGGTCTCGATCCGAATGATCCCAACGCCCAAGACGATGTTCTGATCGAAGGCGGAGAACTGCTCCTACCGCTAGGCCATCCGATCCAGTTTCTGCTGCGCTCGAAGGATGTGGTGCACGACTTCTACGTCCCGCAGTTCCGCGTCAAGCTCGACATGGTGCCGGGCATGGTCTCGCGCTTCTGGCTGACGCCGACGCGCAGCGGCACATTCGAAATCGCTTGCGCCAAATATTGCGGTCTGGGCCATTACCACATGAGCGGCCATGTGAAAGTCGTCGACGCCGTACAGTTCCAAACCTGGCTCGCGTCCCAACCGACCTTCGCGCAAACGCAAAAACCCGCGGGCGCTGCGCATCGGGCAAGCAACCCGAGCGACGATCTGGTGTCCAAAGGACGTGCGCTGGCGGCTAGTCACGGTTGCGCCGCCTGCCACAGCGTAGATGGCAGCCGGCTCGTCGGCCCGAGCTGGAAAGGGCTGTACGGCCGCACCGAAACGCTTTCAGACGGCAGCAAAGTCGTGGCCGACGAAAAGTATCTGAAGGAAATGATCCTCGAACCGAACGTGAAAATCGTTCAGGGCTATCCGCCGATCATGCCGCCGCAAAAGCTCAGCAATGATGGGGTCGCGGCGCTGATCGCCTACATCCGGGCTAACTCGGATCACGCGAAATAGTGCGGAAAACCTGTTCAGAAAGGACGCCATGGATCACACCGCAGAACATGCCGATCCGCACGCCGCGCGGAGCTTTCTGAGCAAATACATCTGGAGCCAGGACCACAAGGTCATTGCGATTCAATACGCGCTCACCGCCATCGCGGTCGGTCTCGTCGCGCTCGTGCTCTCGAATCTGATGCGGCTCCAACTCGGCTTTCCCGGCCGCTTCAATATTTCGCCGGATCAGTACTACCAATACGTGACGATGCACGGAATGATCATGGTGATCTACCTGCTGACCGCGCTCTTCCTCGGCGGCTTCGGCAACTACCTGATCCCGCTGATGATCGGCGCGCGCGACATGGTGTTCCCGTACCTGAACATGCTGTCGTACTGGTTCTACCTGCTCGCGGTACTGATCCTGATGGCGAGCTTCTTCGTGCCCGGCGGCCCCACGGGCGCCGGTTGGACGCTCTATCCACCGCAAGCGATCCTGCCCGGCACGCCCGGCTCGGAGTGGGGCATCGTCCTGATGCTCGTCTCGCTCATCGTCTTCGTCGCGGCGGCCACGATGGGCGGGCTCAACTATGCCGTCACCGTGCTGCAAGCACGCGCGCAAGGCATGACGATGATGCGCCTGCCCTTAACCGTGTGGGGCATCTTCACCGCCACGGTGCTCGCCCTGCTCGCCTTCCCGGCGCTCTTCGTCTCCGCCGTGATGATGCTGCTCGATCACTCGCTCGGTACGAGCTTCTTCATCCCGGCGATCGTCTCGCTCGGGCAGCCGCTGAAACACAGCGGCGGCAGCCCGATCTTGTTCCAGCACCTGTTCTGGTTTTTCGGCCACCCCGAGGTGTATATCGTCGCCCTGCCGGCATTCGGCATCATCTCGGATCTCATCAGCACACATGCGCGCAAGAATATTTTTGGCTACCGCATGATGGTGTGGGCGATCGTCATGATCGGCGCGCTCTCGTTCGTCGTCTGGGCGCATCACATGTACATCAGTGGCATGAACCCCTACTTCGGCTTCTTCTTCGCCACCACCACGCTGATTATCGCCATCCCGACCGCGATCAAGGTCTACAACTGGCTGCTCACGCTGTGGCGCGGCAACATTCACCTCAGCGTGCCGATGCTGTTCGCCATAGGGTTTATCAGCACCTTCACAATCGGCGGATTGACCGGGCTCTTTCTCGGCAATGTCAGCGTCGACATTCCGCTCTCCGAGACATATTTCGTCGTCGCGCATTTCCACATGGTGATGGGCGTCTCGCCGATTCTCGCGATCTTCGGCGGCATCTATCACTGGTATCCGAAGATCACCGGGCGCATGCTCAACACAGCGCTCGGCAAGCTGCATTTCTGGATCACCTTCCTCGGCACTTACGCGATCTACTTCCCGATGCACTACCTCGGCTTCGTCGGCATGCCGCGCCGTTACTACGCTTTTGAAGGCTACGACTTCATTCCGCCTTCGGCGCAGACGCTCAACGCCTTCATCACAATCGCGGCATTGTGCGTCGGGGTCACGCAGCTCGTCTTTCTGTTCAATCTCGCCTGGAGCTATTTCCGCGGCGCGCCAGCCGGCACTAATCCGTGGCGGGCAACGACGCTCGAATGGCAGACGCCGCACTCACCGCCACAGCACGGAAACTGGGGCGCAGCGCTCCCGGTCGTCTATCGCTGGGCTTACGACTATTCGGTCCCCGGCGCCACGCAGGATTTCGTCCCACAAAACATGAGCCCGCTCGAAGCCGGCGTCGCGGACGGCGGCGCAGTGCCGAAGCGTGGCGCCACGCCCACAGCACAGGAGGGCGCGGTATGAGCCTTCAGCACGAAGCGAATACAAGCCTCACCGGCTTCACTCCCAATGCGCTGCGCATGCCGGCGGCTAAACTCGGGCTGCTTTTCTTCATGTCCTTCGTGACGGTGCTGTTTCTATTGCTCACACTGGCTTATCTCGCACGTGCGCAATTGCCTGACTGGCAATCGCTCGGCGGCGATTCCTGGCGGCCCCTCAACGCATCGCCGCTGCCGTGGCTCAATACCTTATTGTTATTCCTCGCAAGCCTCTCGCTGCATGCGGCGCGCGGCGCGCTCGAACACCACAAGCCACGTGGCGCGCGCATGACCTTCTCCATCGGCGGACTCTGCATATTTGGCTTTGTGCTCGGCCAGCTCATGCTGTGGCAGCAACTCCGCTTGCGCGGCGTGTACCTCGCCGGCAATCCCGCGAATAGTTTCTTTTACCTGATCACCGCGTTGCACGGCCTGCATATATTCGGCGGCATCGCGGTTTGGAGCGGTATCGCATTACGCCTCGGCGACATCGCAGCGAATGCGCGCCAACGCCTGCATCTGCAGCTTTGCAGCTTGTATTGGGACTTCCTCTTCGTGCTCTGGCTCGCCTTGTTCGCGCTGCTCATGAGTCCGCGCGGAACACTCGACCAAATCGCCGGAGTGTGTGGATTGAGGTAAACATGGAAAACACGCCTCACCCTATTCGCGCCGCCGCCGTGGAGCCCACCACGCCGCACGGCTGGCAAGCCATCGTCGCGGACTGGTCATCCGACCGCCAAACCTTCAAGACACCTTGGGGCAAGGCGATGATGTGGATTTTCCTACTCTCCGACAGTTTCATCTTCGGCGCTTTTCTGACCGCCTATATGTCGGTGCGCATAGCGACAACGGAGGCCTGGCCCAACCCGGGCGAAGTCTTTGCGCTAACGATCGCAGGCCGGGAAATTCCGCTGATCCTGATCGCCATCATGACCTTCATCCTGATCAGCTCCAGCGGCACGATGGCCATCGCGGTCCATTACGCCTACCGGCGCGAACGCCAAAAAACCGCCATGCTGATGTTCGTTACCGCCGCGCTTGGCGCGTGTTTCGTCGTAATGCAAGCCCTCGAATGGAGCAAGCTCATCAGCGAAGGCGTGCGCCCGTGGGCAAACCCCTGGGGTGCGCCCCAGTTTGGCTCGACCTTCTTCATGATCACCGGCTTTCACGGCCTGCATGTAACGCTCGGCGTGATCTATCTTTCCATCATTGCGCGGCGGGTGCTGAAAGGTTTTTACGCACAACGCGGGAATTACGAAACCGTCGAGATCGCCGGCCTGTACTGGCACTTCGTCGACCTCGTATGGGTTTTTATCTTTGCGCTTTTCTACCTGTGGTAGGTACAAGCATGGAACACACATCCCCCCAGCAACACCCGATCAACCTCTATCTGAAAATCTGGGCCTTGCTCTTCGTCCTCAGCACGATGTCTTACCTTGTGGACTACTTCCACATCCAAGGTTATCTGCGCTGGTTCCTCATCATCGCATTCATGCTGCTCAAAGCCGGCCTCATCGTCGCCGTTTTCATGCATATGCTGTGGGAACGGCTCGCGCTGATCTACGCAATTTTGCTCCCTCCGCTCGCGGTACTCGTCTTCGCCGGCATGATGGCGGCCGAGTCGAACCATGTCTTTCTGACCCGGCTGCTCTATTTCGCCCACCCGCACTAAGGCTATGGCTTCAGCGCAGGATATTTCTGCGCATTCAGCGCGATCTTGTCGCGCACCGCGGCATTCAAATCGATACCCAGCACCATCGCGAGCCGCATCAAGTAAAGGAACACATCGGCGACCTCTTGCCGCACATGCTCGGCCGCGTCGCCGTGCATGATCCGCACTGCTTCCTCTTCGCCAAGCCACTGGAATATTTCGGCCAGCTCGCCGACTTCGCCCGTCAGCGCAAGAATCAAATTGCGCGGCGTATGGAACGGCTCCCAATTGCGTGCGCGCGAAAACTCGCTCAACGTGGTTTCAAGCACTGCGGTATCGATAAGTTTCATGGGGAAATACATGGTCGGTCAAAGTTGCAATGAATTGTGCGCTGTAATTGGGTTTGGCTGAAGATAATTCAAAGCAGGTTCAGTTACGGCCTACCCAGCCGTTAACAGACCAAGCCTGAATTTAGCTTGCGCCTTGATGGACACAGCGGTCGGAAAAGCAGACAGGCGATATTCATTTTGCATTTTCCATGCAATGCGCACAAACTTGAGCAGCGCCAAGCGGAACATGCGGGCTCTGCCGACGATGAAACCGAAAGAGGTCTGTTGCAACATGCCGAACAATATCTATGCGGCCCCGAACAGCATTGTCGAAGACCGGGAAGAGGATGCCGCCGGCACGGCGTTTTATGTCGTCTCGCAACGGAAATTCATCCTGCTGTTCATTGCGAGCCTCGGCCTCTACCAGATCTACTGGTTCTATATGAATTGGCGCCGGCAAAAAATCACCGCGGGGCTCGCGATCCAACCCGCTCTGCGCGGCATCTTCGCGATCTTTTTCACCCACGCACTGTTTAAACGCATCGATGCGCAGCTCGAAACGCGCGGTTTGTCATTGCGCTGGTCGCCCAATGCAATAGCAAGCGCTTATGTCGTTCTAAGCCTGGCCTCAGCCATGCAAGACCGCTTCGCGGCTGAAGGGGTCAGCCCTCCGCTCAGCTTTGGCATTTCCTTACTCTTCCTCGGCGCAATCATGCTGATCCTGCTTCCCGTTCAACGCACGATCAACACCGTTTGCAGCGACCCGGAAGGTAAGAGCAATAACAGCCTCGGTTATGCCAACATCGTCTGGCTCATTCTCGGCGGGGTTTTCTGGCTGCTGATTCTGCTGGGTTTAATCAGTTAGGATTGGCGTTTCACCCAACCAGCCGCCCCACCATGAATGAGCAATGGCATCTGCGCGACGCCACGCAAGCAGACCTCCCGCGCATCGTCGCGATCTATAACCAGACGATTCCCGGCCGCATGGTCACCGCCGATCTCGAACCCGTCAGCGTCGCGCAGCGCCAAGCCTGGTTCGATGCCCACTCGCCCGCCAGGCATCCGCTGTGGGTCGCCGAACGCGCGGGCGATATTGCCGGCTGGCTCAGCTATAGCGCTTTTCACGACCGCGCGGCCTACGCCATGACAGCCGAACTCTCGATCTATATCGACGCAGCGGCACGCGGCCACGGGCTGGGCGCCCATTTGCTCGAACGCGCCATCGCGCATGCGCCCGCAATCGGCCTGCGCAATCTCGTTGGACTCATCTTCGGCCACAACGCGCCAAGTCTCACGCTCTTTGAGCGCTTCGGCTTCGTGCGCTGGGGGACGCTGCCCGATGTTGCCGAACTCGACGGCGTGCCGCGCACGCTCATCATCGTCGGCCACGCGGTTTGAAACCTGTTCAGGATCGAATGTCTGAGCTAAGCAGGCAGCTCATAGTCGAAAGCATAAAAATGCTTTCCCTCGGTAAGCGTGATCGTCAATGCGCCGCTCAAGCCAATGAGTTCTCCGCAACCGGAATCGGGAACCACGGTAATCGCAAGCTGCGGCTCGCCGCGCGTCATTGTTCCGCTATGTTGAAGCGCGAAACTCCCAGCTCGGCCATGCAAAGTTCCTGTCACCCATTCCATTGCGACATAGCCGGCGGAGCCTTTAGCCGACCCCATGATCGAGAGCATTTCGCCGCGGCTTGTTCCCGCAAGATCGCCGCTGAATTGTTTGTTGATCGCCATTCGGCCAAGCACTCGCTCCACCTCGCTTGAGGCGAAGGAAAGCGGTTCGAGTTTGATTTCAAAACTACCGCTGGCGCGACGCGTCATCGCTTATCCCTTCAGAAAAAGCAGGCGAAGTAATCATCGTAGCGCGCACCGCCGGCCTCGGGACATAGCGAAATTTCCGCTTTCTCACGCGCGCAGCGGAGGTATTACCAACGATGCGCAGATGCTGCGTGATCACGAAAGACAAAAGATTGATACCGACGCCGCCCCAGGCCAGCGGCAAGATATACAGCGCCACGGACGCTTCGGAAAAGAAAACGCCGTTGGCCAGCAGATCAGGCGTGTGCCGCGCCAGATGCACAACCCGGCCCAGCAAAACGAAATCCACACACGCCAGAACGAGCAGCGCCAAGGCGAAGCTCATCAAGACATAGCGACGGATTTCGGCGGTGCGGATCAAATGCACGATGATGCCCAGGGGCAGCAACATCGAACCCAGCACCAGCGTCCAGAATTGCGCTTCAATCCAAGTCGAATTTGGCATCTCGTCCCTCTCCGGTAGAACACCAAAGCGGGCAGTCTTGCATAGACAATCCGCCGCGCGTCGTCACAGTTGCAAGCGAATATGAAAATCATTCTCAAAACACGGCCGCTACTGTTCAGACATGTTCAAGCCTTGGCACATGCCGCGCTCTTGCCACGGCATGTGCCAAGCGATGCCTACGCGCATCAAACGCTCCCAGTCACTGCCTTGCGCTCCTGCATCGTCTGCTTGCGCTGCATGCCGCGCGCTGCGGCGCTGCACAAGGCAAGCAAGGCCGCCGTTGTGCTGTTGCTATGCAGGCCAGCGCCGAACATGCTGCCCGGCATGCCGTCCATGACGATTTCAATGAACGCCACGGCGCGCGCATCGCTGCCTGGCGAAAGCGCACGCTCTTCGAAGGACACGACCTTCATCGGAAGGCCCATCGCCTTGACCGCGGCTTCGAGCGGCCCGTTGCCCGTCCCTTCGCAGACACGCTCTGTGCCGTTTTCGCGCAACACAAGGCGGATGCCCTGCCCCGCTTTCGTTTCGAACAAATGGTGCTCAACACAGTCCGGCGGCGTGTGTTCAAGATACTCGGCGCAGAAAATCCGCCACAGATCCGCGGCGCTGACTTCGCAGCCGGCGTCGTCGAGATAATGCTGCACACAAGCAGCAAACTCGACCTGCATGCGGCGCGGCATCGCGATACCGTAATGTGTTTCGAGCAAATACGAGATGCCACCTTTACCCGACTGGCTGTTCACACGGATTACCGATTCGTAGCTGCGGCCAAGGTCGTGCGGATCGACGGTCAAATAGGGCACTTCCCAGTTCGTTTCCGGGTTCTGCATCGCGAGACCTTTTTTGATCGCATCCTGATGCGAGCCCGAAAACGCGGTAAACACGAGATCTCCGACATACGGATGACGCGGGTGAATCGGCAACTGAGTGACTTCCTCGCAAACGCGCGCGACCTCATTGACATTGGAAAAATCCAGACCTGGGTCCACACCTTGCGTGTAGAGGTTCAATGCGAGCGTAACGAGGTCGACATTGCCCGTGCGTTCGCCGTTGCCGAACAAACAGCCCTCGACGCGATCGGCGCCCGCCATCATGGCCAATTCGGCCGCCGCCACCGCGCAACCACGGTCGTTGTGCGGATGCACGCTGAGGATGATGCCGTCGCGCCGTTCGAGATTGCGATGCATCCATTCGATCTGGTCCGCATAAATATTCGGCGTCGCCGATTCGACCGTGGCCGGCAAATTGATGATGACGCGCTTGTCCGGCGCGGCATCCCAGACTTGGGTGACGGCATCGACGATCTCTTTGGCAAAATCAAGCTCGGCGGTCGAAAACACTTCGGGGCTGAACTGGAACATCCATTGCGTTTCGGGCCGCTCAGCGGCAAGCGCGCGGATCAACTGCGCACTTTCGACCGCCAGCACACGCATACCGGCACGATCCGTATTGAAAACAATGCGGCGGAAGTTCGGCGCGATGGCGGTGTAGAAATGCACGATTGCGCGGCGCGCGCCGGCGACCGATTCAAAAGTGCGGCGGATCAATTCCTCGCGCGCCTGGGTCAGCACGCAGATGCTCACGTCGTCGGGGATATGCCCGTCCTCGATCAAGGTGCGGACGAAATCGAAATCGGTTTGCGAAGCGGCCGGAAAGGCGACCTCGATTTCCTTGAAGCCGATCGCAACAAGTTGTTTGAAGAGTTTGAGCTTCGCTTCGACCGACATCGGCTCAAACAAAGCTTGGTTGCCATCGCGCAAATCGGTCGAAAGCCAGATCGGGGCCCGTGTGATGACTTGATTCGGCCAGCGCCGGTCACGCAATCCGATGGGCGGGAAGGCACGGTATTTGGCGGAAGGGTGGTTCAACATCGTTTTCTCCTGAAGAATTTTTTAGCGATTGCGGCGCGGGCGCAGTCGCGGCCCGGGCTGCCAGGCTGCCGCTGGAACGCGGCCTGACAGCCGGTGGGCAGTCGCAGGTCGGAGAACAAATGCATCAAAACGGACATGACGGGCTCCAAGGGCTTCGGCGTCAACGCAATACGCGCACATGCCGGAACTCCCGCACGCGGCGGAAGCGGGAAATACTCAACGGGAAGGATTTGGATTTAGGCGCGCGCGGGGCGCAGCAGTCGGCCCAGACCCAGTAGCGAGGTCAGGGAAAAGAAGCTCAGTAAGAAAGCGAAGGCCGAATGCGAGGACATAGAGAATAAAACTAATCGGAAAACGGGCGTTCCGTCAAGCGCTCATCGTGCTGTTATGAAAATAAATTCTGCCGCGCAACGTGAATCACCCCAAGCTGAAGCTTGGGGTTTCTTCGCCACAAATCGGGGACGCCTGCGGCGCCCATAACGCTTGTGTGCGGCGCGCGCCGCATCCCGCTTCGCGGGACCAGCCTTCGGCTGTCGCGGCCTTCGGCCTTGTCTCGCTGCCCCCGCCATGAATGGCGGGGGCAGCGCTCGACTCGTTGTCAACCTGGCACCTTGCCCGCGCGTTAAAAATCCATGTATTTTGCAGCCTCAAGGCAAATCAATTAACGTTCTTAGAACGGCCTGGGCTAAACTTTGGACGCTGCAGCCGCAGCCATCAAACGAGGAAAGGATAAGATAAATGAAGCGTATTGTTACCGCTGCTGTGCTGGGCCTGTTGGCTTCGGGCGCTGTATTCGCCGATGCAGGAGCCGATCTCGCCAAGGCCAAAAATTGTTTGACCTGCCATTCAGTGGATAAAAAAATCGTCGGCCCGGCTTATAAGGATGTTGCCGCCAAATACAAAGGCGATGCGTCTGCCGAAGCCAAGCTGATCGAAAAAGTTAAAAAGGGCGGCTCCGGCGTATGGGGTCCTGTCCCGATGCCCCCGAACTCGCCGCAAGTCAGCGATGCAGACATCAAGCAGCTCGTCGAATGGGTTCTGAGCCAGAAGTAAGCCGCAGAGCTTTGCATGGGAAAGCCGGCCTGCGCGCCGGCTTTTTTCTTTAACGGCGGCCCTCCCCCGTCCCAAGAGCGCTGCCTATCCCGCTAGAATAGTGCGTATCTTCAATCAAGTATCTGGCATGTCCGAGCTCACATGCCGGCACTGGTTTTTCACCACCGCAAAGCCGGGGGACACAAATGGATAGGATTACTCTCACGCAGTATCTGCTCGAACAACAACGCAGAGAAGGCGGCATCTCGGCCGATTTGCGCCTGCTGATCGAGCTCGTCTCGCGCTCGCTGCGCACCGTCAGCATCCACGTCGGAAAAATCGCCTTGGCGGATGGTGCACAGCGCACAGGCGCGCCGGACACGGGTTCGCCAACCTCGAGCGAGATCGTCGCCGCCGCCAACGAAATCGTTCTGTCGGAAAACGAATGGGGCGGCCATTTAGCGGCAATGGCCTCGACGGAAATCGCCGGCACGCACCCGATCCCGTCGCGCTATCCGCGCGGCAGATATCTGCTCGTTTTCAACCCGCTCGACACCGAAGCGAATGTCGACGTCAACATTTCAGTCGGCTCGACTTTTTCGGTACTCGAACGCCCCGAGGGGCTCGACGGCGGCGAAAAAGCCTTCCTGCAACCCGGCGCACAGCAGAAAGCCGCCGGTTATGCGCTGTATGGCCCGCAAACGCTGCTCATCCTCACCGTCGGCAATGGCGTCGTCGGCTTCACCCTGGACCGTGAATTCGGCAGCTGGATCATGACGCAGCCGAGCATGCAAATCCCGGCCAAGACTCAGGAGTTCGCGATCAACTCATCCAACGCTCGCGTGTGGGACGAGCCGATCAAGCGCTATATCGACGAACTGCTGGCGGGACGCGACGGCCCGCGTGGCGAAGATTTCAATATGCGTTGGGTCGCCTCCATCGTGGCCGATGTGCACCGCCTGCTCTCGCGCGGCGGCATCTTCATCTATCCGCGCGATAAGCGCGACCCGCGCCTGCCCGGGCGTTTGCGGCTGCTCTTCGAAGCCAATCCAATGGCAATGATCATCGAACAGGCGGGAGGACGCGCTTCGACAGGCACACAACGGATTCTCGATCTGCAACCCGAATTGATGAGCCAGCGTGTTCCCGTGATTCTTGGCTCCGCCAATGAAGTGGAACGGCTCGAAAGCTATTACGCGGCCGCCTGAAAACAGCCCCGTCCTGGATAGCACTATTCAAGACGGGGTAATGATTGCAGACTGCGCCGAACCCTTCTATTGGGTCCCTTGTTCTTCTTTCTGTTTTTCGAAAACCAAGGCGTTATTGCGCATGCGGAAGGTTCCGAGCAAGGTGCCCGGCGGTTGATCGCCAGTCGGCTCGATTTTTTGCACCTGGCATTGGTCGGTGCTGATCGCGTACCAAGCCTTTCCATCGCGTGCGACGAACAGGCGATCCTGCAATTGCCACAACTCGATCTTGGCCCGCCCCGGCTTGCCCGGGCCGATTGAGTAGCGGCGCTGGCATTGCGGGAAACGCGCCGCGATGATGGATTGCTCAACCTGACTGGAAAACGGGAAGGACTGTTCTCGAACCAGCGTGATCGAATGGTTGCGGCCGTCGATTGCGTACGCCCCCACGGTGTTTTCACACCCGGAGAGCAGGGGCAGCAGGAACAGGCTGAGTAGGATTCCGCCACGCATAGGTTCGACACCTTTCCGTTCAGTCGAGGAGCCTCCAGGCAACCGTAGCACCGGCCCGCAAGGGCACGAGCGTATCGCCGGGGAGATAAGCCAGATTTTCCGGCACCGCGCGCGCTTCCCGAATCAAGGTGATCGTATCGGTATTACGCGGCAGGCCATACCAGTCCGGGCCATTGAAACTTGCAAACGCTTCGAGCTTGGCTAGCGCGCCGGCCGCCTCGAAGGCTTCCGCATACAATTCGATAGCCGCATGTGAGGTATAGCATCCGGCGCAGCCGCAAGCCGCTTCCTTGGTGGTTTTGGCGTGCGGCGCGGAGTCGGTCCCAAGAAAGAATTTGCGCGAACCGCCCGTCGCCGCGGCAACGAGCGCGGTGCGGTGCGTTTCGCGCTTGAGCACCGGCAGGCAGTAATGGTGCGGACGGATGCCGCCCGCAAAAATCGCGTTACGGTTCATCAGCAGATGATGCGCGGTAATCGTAGCTGCGACATGCTCGCCCGCTGCGCTTACAAACTGCGCCGCGTCGCGCGTCGTAATGTGTTCGAAGACCGTGCGCAGAGCCGGGAAACGCGCCGTGAGCGGCGCAAATATGCGATCAATAAAGACGCGCTCGCGATCAAAGATATCCACGTCAACATCGGTGACCTCTCCATGTACGAGTAAGGGCAAAGCAACACGTTCCATGCGTTCGAGCGCGGGATGAAGCTTTTCGATGCTGGTCACTCCCGCATCGGAGTTGGTCGTCGCTCCGGCGGGATAGAGTTTGGCCGCATAGACGAAACCGCTTGCTTTCGCGCGCTCGATCTCTTCGGCGGACGTGTTGTCTGTCAGGTACAACGTCATCAGCGGCTCGAACTTGAGCCCCGCGGGCAGCGCCGCCAGGATGCGCGCCCGGTATTCGGCCGCTTGCGCCACAGTGGTGATGGGCGGCTTGAGGTTGGGCATGACGATCGCCCGGCCAAAGCGGTGCGCCGTATCGGGCAGGACCGCCGCCATCGCCGCGCCATCGCGCAGATGCAGGTGCCAATCGTCAGGGCGGGTCAGCGTAATCCGCGCAGCCGCCGCTTGTGAAATCGTGCTCATACCAAATCCTCGCAGCCAAATCAGCAGAACCGCCATGCCCCTTGGCGCAACACAGCATGCAGGGGTTTGTGAGCGGCGCTAAAACTCGATTTTGCCATGCGGCGCCAACTCAAATGACCAAGTGTGGCTTGGCTGATGCAATCCTTTGGTGGCGATCAATTCGTCCCACTGGTTCGCGGGCGCGGGAGGATGGAACAAAAAGCCTTGATATGCGTCGCACTCCAGCGCTTCGAGGAAAGCGAGCTGGCCTTCGTTTTCCACGCCTTCGGCAACAATCTGGAGATCCAGGCTGCGCGCCAGCATGACGATGGAGCGGATGACCCGGCTACGGCGCGGATCGTACGGCAAACCGCGCAGGAAAGCGCGATCGATCTTGAGCACGGAAAGTGGCAGTTCGGCGAGCTTTGCGAGCGAGGAATAGCCCGCGCCGAAATCATCGATTGCGATCCTAAACGACGCATCGCGCAAACGCTGAAGCTGGAGAATCGTCTTTTCATCCTGCCGGGCAAGGAAAGTTTCGGTGATTTCGATTTCCAAAGCCTCGGCCGGTATGCCGTAACGTCCAGCCACGCGTGTGATTTGCTCGAATAAATCGCTGCGCTCGAGATCGCGCTCGGACAGATTAATCGCCACCGGCGGCGGCGCCAGGCCGCGCTGACGCCAAGCGGCAATCTGCTGACATACGCTATTCAAAACGAAATCCGTCAGCTGCGTCATGCAACCGGCTTCCTCGGCAAGCGTAATGAATTCACTGGGGGAAACGGCCCCCAGCGCCGGGTTGCTCCAACGCAAGAGCGCCTCAAAGCCCAAGAGTCGCCCGTTAGCCGATACCTTGGGCTGGTAAGCGACATCCAGTTCATGCAAACTCAGCGCGTGCGGCAAAGCGACCTCGATCGCCACTTCCCGGCTGACGGACTCGGCACTCGCGCGATTGAAAGCCACCAATCTGATCCCACGTCGCCGCGCCAGATCCAGCGCCACTTCCGCATGCCGCAGCAGCTCGGCGGGGCCATCGCTATCGCCTGGATGCAGAACAACCCCCGCGTTGATCGATACCTCCGTACAGCCCCCGCCCACCTCAATTTCCAAAGGCACGCCATCGACGAAACGTTCAGCGGCAAGCTGCGCCTCTTGGGGTGAGCGGCCCGGCGGCAGCGCTACGGCAAATACCACGCCCCGTACCCGTGCCAGGAAACCACCCTGCGGAACCCTCCGCGCCAGTTCGCGCGCAAAACGCGCCAGCGCTTTGTCGCCTTCGCCCGAACCATAGCGCGCATTAACCTGGCGCAGCACATTCAGCCGCAGCGCCACCAAGGGCATCGCACTATCAAGGGTCGGATCGCGCATGCAACGCGCCAGCCAGGTCAGCATGCTGGTGCGGTTCGGCAGTCCCGTCTGTGCATCGTGGTGGGCAAGATAACGCGCTTTGGCTTCGCTTTCGTAGAGATCGTCCTGAATTCGCCGCAGCTCGGTCACATCCGAAAAATGAATCGCGTGATTACCTTGCGCAGTATGCACCACGTTACTCACGAGCAAGCGCCGCGGCGCGCCGGCGCCTGCCGGTAATATCCACTCGCTGCCGCGTGTCAGCTGCATGCGCGACAATGCTTCGCTGCCCCGCTCGTCGCGCGGTGCCAAAATGCTTGCCAGGAACATGCCGGAAAAACTTTCCGCCGAGCGCTGTGGAATCAGATGTGCAAAAACTTCGTTGGCGCGCAGAACCCGGCCCTCAGCGTCACACACGATCGATGCCGCGCCACTGTGCTCGAACAAATCCTCATACAGTGCATGCGTTGCTTCCAGCTCTCCGAACGCGCCCCTGACTCCCTGTAGCACATGAAACACCGCCGCAGGCAAACACACATTCAAAAGCACGAAAAAAAGACTATGTATTTCCAGGAATACATCACCCGAGACCACAGAATCGGACAAGGCAAATCCGCTTACCAACAAGACAAATGGCACCAAATTCAAAGCCATGAACAGCATGGATAAGCGATGGCTCAAGAGCACGCCGGCCAGCAACGGCACCGCGTAACAGAATAAAAGGCCGAGCCGTTGAATGCTTGGCCTTGCGAAACTCAATACAGTTAGCAGCGCAGCAAGGTACAAACCGCCGATTAAGATCCAGGTTGCAAAATCCGAATAACGCCTCCCCATCAGGAAGGCCATAGCGTAGACGGCGAAGAATCCAAACAGAGCGGCAGCCAGGACGAACGCGCCTTGGTAAAGCGCAAGCCCACCCATCAAAACCTGTATTGCCATGCAATACAACAGCACGCTACGCAATGCGGAGCGGCGCACATGCACTTCGCTCAGCGCATCGAGACCGGACAAACACAAGATATGTGCCAACACGGCTTGCATTCGGCCTAAACGCTGCCGGATACCCTCAAACAAAAAAGCCGCCTCGCTGAAGACCCAAAGCTGAAGGGGTCGCAGGCCAGAAAACATAAAAAGGGATTCGCTTTGCGTTCAAACCTGCACTCGGGTCGAAATACAGTAATTGCCGCGCAAAAAATCAAGCAATTACAATTTGTTCGAATTCAAATTTAAAGCATAGTCGTAGATTATCTTTTTTGGCAATTCGATCGTTTCTGAAACTATCTTGACCGCCTTGCTCAATGGCATTTCTGCAAGTAACTGCCGCAGGAGCCGATCTGCTTCAGGGGTTAACCCATGTTTTTCGACAGGCGGAGAGACGATCAGGACAAACTCGCCACGCATCCGGTTCGCATCCTGCGCAAACCATTCAAGCGCCTCTCCAAGCGGTATTTTGGCGATCTGTTCATGCAGCTTGGTCAGTTCCCGCGCGACGACAAGCTCCCGCGTCCCGCCCAGCACTTGGACTAGATCGGCCACGCACTCCGCAACCCGATGCGGCGCTTCGTAGAACACCAAAGCCGCATCCAGACTGGCCAAACGCCCCAACTCGGCGCAGCGCGCATTGCGCTTGGCGGGCAAAAAACCGGCGAACAGGAAACGCCCCTCCACCAAACCGGATACGGACAAAGCCGCAATCAAGGCGCTCGGCCCCGGAACCGGCGCGACGGGGAAACCCGCCGCCTGCACGCGCGCGACGACCCGCGCGCCGGGGTCGGAAACCGCGGGCGTCCCGGCGTCTGTGATCAATGCAATGTGCTGTCCCTGTTGCAGCAAGGCCACCAAGCCGTCCGCTGCGGCATTTTCGTTATGCTGGTGCACCGCGAGCAGGCGCGTGGAAATGCCGTGATAGTCGAGCAGGCGTTTGCTGTGGCGGGTATCCTCGGCGGCAATCGCGTCGACCTTTCCCAGGATGGCAAGCGCGCGCAAGGTGATATCCGCAAGGTTCCCGAGCGGCGTCGCCACCACATACAAAGCCGGCGAGCCATGCAAAACGCGCGCTTCGGAGAGTGACGGATGGGCTTGATCGATCGAATCCATAAAAACGTCTCAAAAATATTAAATGCCAAGCAGCCTGAAAGCGCCTCCACGGACGCCAGCCAAGCGCGCCATTTGCGCGATGGACAGGCCGCCGAACGCTTGGCGGAAACTTACCTCGCTCGGCGTGGACTCAAGATCATTACACGCAATGTGCGTTCCCGCTGGGGCGAGATCGATCTGGTCGCCGCCGACGGAGCAGCGGTCGTTTTCGTCGAAGTACGCATGCGCAGCGATCCGCGTTACGGCGGCGCGGCCGCAAGCGTATCGGCGGCCAAGCAAAAACGCATCATCCAGACCGCAAGATGGTTTCTCGCCTACACGGGCAAAGCCTGGAGCGAACGCCCATGCCGCTTCGACGTAATTTTGCTCGACCAGCTCAAACTCTCGCATATCGAATGGATAAAGGGCGCTTTCGAAGCCTTCTGATCGCCGCGCTGTGCGCACTTGTCTGGCCCACGGCTGTTTTGGCGCAGGCGGGATTGCGCGTGCTCGTGCAGCACGCGCCGCTGGCCGGATTCCAATTCCACGCGGCAGGCCGCCTGTGGCCTCAACTGCGGGTTGGCGATAGCCTGGAACTGCGGCGCGAATCCGAGAACAAGCACGATGCGCGCGCCATTGCGGTTTTCTGGCGCGGAGAAATGATCGGCTATCTGCCGCGCGCCGAAAACGACGCGGTTGCGCAGGCGATGGATCGCGGTATCCACACTGAGGCGCGCATTGCCGAGCTGCTCGAAACAGCGGACCCTTGGCGGCGCATGCAAATCGATGTTTTTCTGCTGTTTCCGAAAAATCGGTAGCAGGTGGGGTTTCGCTACGCTCGGCCGTGCTCGTTTGCCGGGCAAAAAATAACATCAGTGGCCTGCGCCGCCACCATTGTCATCGTCATCCAGGATCGCTGCGTAATCTTGACCACCGTAAAACACACCGATGACGGAAACGAGGTCAGCAGTTACATCGAAAGCAATCACAGCGCGTTTCTTATAGTGCGTAATGCAAAGGCCAGGGCGCACATCGTCGCGCAGGACGCCGCGATGCGGGAAGGTGCACAAGCTCTCGCAGTAAGCGATGATCGCTTCGGTATAGCGCGCCGCAATGCTCGGTGAAGCCGCTGCCGCGATATAGCGGTACAGCGCCGCAAGCTGCTCTTCCGCCTCGGGGGAGAAAACGACTCGATAGCTCATTGCGCCTTCGCGTGTTCAGCGGCGAGGCGGGCGCGCACCTGTTCGACGGTAACGGCGCGGGTCGGGTCGGATTTGAGGGCATCGTAGGCCGGGGCCACCTGGCTGTGAAGCCAGTTCTCCACGGCCCGATCCCGCGCAAGGAGTGCCCGCAAACCATCGCGGATGACTTCGCTTTCGCTGGCGTACTCGCCTGTCCGCACCTTCGTTTTCACCACGTCGGCCATGTCATTCGGCAGAGTGATGCTCAGTTGCTGGGTGGTTCGCATGATGGACTCCTATTGGAAGGAATGGGATTTAATCCTATCTCACCAAAAGGAGGAAGTCCAATTCAAGCTCGGCAGCGCGCCGGGAGGGTGATGGAGAAAAACCGGGGTCGAAATCAGACCTCAGATATGAAAAGCACGTCCGACGACTTTCGCCATCGGGTGTTCTTCAGAAAAAATTTCGAGATTTGCGGAAGACTTGTGCCTATTTGGACGTTAGGCAGGACACGCCGCGCGGTAATGTTGGGCTTCACGATGTTCAGCCCAACCTACGGTCCTGCTCGCCGATGCGTTCGACCGGGCTATCCGTTCTGAGATTGCCGCCTACGCCTTGATGGTGGACGCCAAGGATGAAGCGGCAGCCGCCTTCTACCAACATCACGGATTTATCGCCTTGCCGGATTCACCGCTCACCCTGTTTCTGCCGCTGGCGACCGTCCAGCGTTCTTGAAACTTTCCATTCATTAAAAAGGCCGGACCCTGTTCACACAGAGTCCGGCCCGTTCAATACCCTGCTTCGATCAGCGGGCGACGATGGCGATAGCGTAAGGGCCGGAGTCCGTAGCTGTGGTGAAAGGCGAACCGACCGCCGTCAGCGACCCATCGGCCTTGTTGATCGCGTAGACCGAGATGCTGTCACTGACCTGATTCGTCACATAAACGAAGCTGCCGCTGGGGTCGACCGCAACGGAGGTGGGGTAGTAATCACCCGTAGGGTAAGAACCGACCGCCGTCAGCGTCCCATCGGGCGCAATGGCGTAAGCCAAAACCTCGCCGCTGTTCGTGCCCGTACCCGCCACAGCATAAACGAAGCTGCCGCTGGGATCGGCCGCGACGGAGAAAGGCGAGTCGTTTGTGTCAAGAGGCGGCGGCGCAACAACCGGCGTCAATGCCCCATCGGTCTCGATGGTGCAAACCGCGACAGTGTTGCGGCTGTACTCATTCACCGCATAAATGAACCCGCCCTTGGGATTGACCGCAATGGAATGCGGACCGTATCCCGGGAAAGTGAAAGCAAAAGGCGAGTCGGGCAATTCGGTCAGCGAGCCATTGGTTTTGTTGATGGCGTAGCCCGAGATGCTGCCGCTGTCGTAATTCGCCACATAAACGAAGCTGCCGCTGGGATCGACCACGATGGAGGTGGGTACGGCCCCTGCGTCAACAGAGCCGTGCGCCGTCAGCGACCCATTGGCATTGATCGCGTAGGCCGAGACAGTCCTGGCGCCCATGTTCGCCACATAAACGAAGCTGCCTGGGATCAACCACAACGGCGGAAGGACCGGAGGAGTCGCCCGCAGAAAGAGAACCGCGCGCCGTCAGCGACCCATCGGCATTGATGACGTAAGCCGAGACAGTGTTGCCGCCCTGATTCGTGACATAAACACGAACCGGCCTTGAAGATCGGCCGCCACCGCGCTGGGGTAGTCGCCCGTGGGATAAGAACCGACCGCCGTCAGCGACCCGTTGGCCTTGATGGCGTAAGCCGAGACAGTGTTGTTGCCGACATTCGCCACATAAGCAAACCGCGCCGTCGGCGGAGGATTTGAACCGCCGCCATCGCCGCCGCTGCCGGTGTCGCCACCGCTGCCAGTATCACCGCCGCCGCTACCGGTGTCACCGCCACTGCCAGTGTCACCACCGCCGGGGTTGGCGCCGCTGCCGTTATCACCACCGCCGCCAGGGTCAGCGCCGCCACCGCTGCCGCCGCCATCGGCGACGGGAGGGACCGGGCTGACGCTGCTGCTACCGCTGCCGCCGCACGCGGTCAGGGCGGCGATGAGGACGACGCCCAAAGCCCATTTAAAACGATTGATTATTGCGCGGGAGGGTGTCATGGAAGGGAATTCCATTTTTAATGCTCCTTGCTTCGTAGGAAAAACTTCAAATTACGCAAACTGCCGTGAGCCGCCCCAAGCTGGAGCGATTTCGATTTAAATGATTACAAATCTCGTAAATACCGTCTTGCCCGTCAAGAGTGAGAGAGAAAATTTTCCATGTAAGGAGTGCGATTTTTCAGGACGCCAAAACATAAGTGCACGATCTTTCGCATGGCCGCTCCCAAAGCGGCTATCTTGCTTTTGCCCTTGGCCAGCAGGCGTTCATAGAGCGCCTTCACATGGCGGTTATAACGAATGCCAACAAGGGCCGACATGTACAACAGCGCCCGGATGCGCGCCGAGCCTGCTTTGGACAGGTGCGCACGCCCTCGAACAGAAGTGCCTGACTGGCGTTCGACAGGCACTACGCCAAGATAGGCGGCCAGTTGTTCGGCTGTGCGGAAAGCGCTCGATCGCATCACGCACAGCAAATGGCTGCCGACCTGCGGCCCAACGGCAGGCACGCTTTGCAACAAGGCCAAATCCTGCTTCAGATCCGGATGTTGGTCGATATGATCGTCAATGTCCTTTTCCAGTTGCGCCAGTTGGCGCTCCAGGAAATCAATGCAATCGCGCAGCGACTGATGGATGCGTTCCGGCGTCTCGGTGACTTGGGCTTTCTCCAGCCGGTTGTGCTCGCGCTGCAAATCTTCCGAAAGTGCCTGACGGCGGCTGAGCAGCGCCCGTAGCGTCCTGACGTGAGCGGGTGCGGGTTGCCAAGTGGGCGGTTTTTGGAGCAGCCCGAAACGGGCCAGCAAGTAACTGTCCACGGCATCGGTCTTGGTGCGCAGACCCAAGCCTTTGCCAAAATCTCTAACTTGCGCCGGGTTCAGGATGGAGACCGTCACACCGCTGTCATGAAGCGCCGTGGCCGCTGATTCGTGATAGACCCCCGTGGCTTCGAGCAGTGCGTGGGTATCGCTGGGTTGTGCGCCTTGCTTGCCCATCCAGAGCAACAAATCGGCTACCCCGGCCACAGAATTGGCAACGACTTTGCTCTTGCGCTTCTCCGGTGCGTCTTGGTTCAACAAACAGCAATCCAGTTTGGCTTTGGAAACATCAATGCCCAGGTAAAACATGACCCGCTCTCCCCAATGTGCGCCAACTCACTCACTTACCTTGTGCATACAGGGTCGTTGCCCTTGGCTACCGTCCAGTGTCTGTGTCGGCGAGAAGTGAGAAGAAGGGCTTTATCTACGCGACAAGGTCGGTGCCTTTAGGATGGAGACAAGCTGCCTTCTTCTCGGGTCATGGTGGCGATCCATGACAGAATGGAAGATACAAGGTTGGGGTGAGTATAGCGAAACCCAACGTTTCCCCTGTCGCACGGCGCACAAAGCCGACAAAGTAATCGATCGATATGGAAACGGAATCAAGCTTTTAGATATTCGCCACGGCCACCATACCAGCGCATCAGAATCGCCTGGGCCGCCGCGGGGTGGCGCGCGAGCAATTCCTCCGCCGCCTGCCGGGCGGGATCGACGAGATCCGCGTCGCGCTCCAAATCCGCATAGCGCAGCAAAGGCGCACCGCTTTGACGCGCACCGATCATTTCGCCCGGCCCGCGCAAACGCAGATCCTCACGCGCAATCGCAAAGCCGTCGGCATTTTCATAAATGACGCGCAGGCGCGCACGCCCGATTTGCGACAGGGGCTGACTGTATAGCAGGATGCAGGCCGAAGCCGCCGCGCCGCGCCCGACACGGCCGCGCAACTGATGCAATTGCGCGAGCCCGAAACGCTCCGCGTGTTCGATAATCATCAGGCTTGCATTCGGCACATCGACGCCAACCTCGATCACCGTTGTCGCCACGAGCACCTGCACGCTGTTCGCCACGAAGCCTTTCATCACCGCAGCCTTCTCGCTCGCCTTGAGGCGGCCATGCACTAGGCCGACGTTCAACTCGCTCAATTCGGCGGCGAGCCGCGTATGCGTTTCGACCGCTGTTTGCAATTGCAGCGCTTCGCTTTCTTCGATCAGCGGACACACCCAGTAGACCTGTCGCCCCTCGGCGCAGGCATCGTGCACGCGCGCAATCACCTCATCGCGCCGCGCATCGGAAACCAGCTTGGTCACGATCGGCGTGCGCCCCGGCGGCAATTCGTCGAGCACGGAAACATCGAGATCGGCATAGAAGCTCATCGCCAGCGTGCGCGGAATTGGCGTCGCGCTCATCATCAGCATATGCGGCAAAGGCGCATCGCCCCCTTCATGTTTTCCGCGCAAGGCTAGCCGCTGACGCACGCCAAAACGATGCTGCTCGTCGACGACGGCCAAGCCGAGCCGCGGAAAGGCGACGGGATCTTCGATCAGGGCGTGCGTGCCAACCGCGAGCAAAGCCTCACCCGACGCAAGCAAAGCAAGCGCAGCCTCGCGCGCCTTCTTTTTCTGGCTCCCGGTGAGCCAGGCGACCTTCACGCCTAACGGAGCGAACCAGGCTTCGAGTTTGCGGAAGTGCTGCTCGGCCAAAATTTCCGTCGGCGCCATCAAAGCCGCCTGCCAGCCCGCCTCGGCCGCCTGCAGCATCGCCAGCGCCGCGACGATCGTCTTGCCCGATCCGACATCGCCTTGCAGCAAGCGCTGCATCGGATGCGGCATCGTGAGATCGCGCGCGATTTCATCGACCGCGCGCTGCTGCGCATGCGTCAGCGCGAACGGCAGACTGGCGAGCAAAGCGCCCGAAAGCCTACCGTCGCCTAACAAGGCCGGTGCGCGCCGCGCGCGGCGCTGGGCATAGGCGCGGCGCAGGGAAAGCTGCTGCGCGAGCAGCTCCTCGAATTTGATCCGGCGCCATGCCGGGTGACTATGGTCTGCCAAAGCGGCAAACGACATGCCGAGTTCGGGGAAATGCAGCGCGCGCAGCGAACGCGCGACGCCCGGCAGGCGCAAGGTCTTGCGCAGCGGGTCGGGCAAGGCTTCCTCGATTTGGACCTGTTCGAATGCGCGGGCAATCAGCTTGCGCAGCGCGCTTTGCGCCAAGCCCGCGGTGGTCGGATAAACGGGCGTCAAGGCTTGCGGCAAAGCCTCGCCCTCGCTCACGGTTTTGACGCGCGGATGAACCATTTCCGCGCCGAAAAAACCGCCGCGGATTTCACCGAACGCGCGCACCCGCGCGCCGGGCGAAAGCTGCTTTTGCTGACTCGGGTAGAAGTTGAGAAAACGCAGCGTCAGTTCCCCGCTCGCATCTTCGATTCGCGCAACGAGCTGCCGGCGCGGCCGGGCGACGATTTCGCAGTGAATAACAAGGCCCTCGACCTGAACGCTGTCGCCAAAGGGCGCGCTGGCGATCGGGAAAATCCGCGTTTCGTCCTCATAGCGTAGCGGCAGGTGCAGCAACAGATCCTCTTCGCGAAACAGACCGAGCTTGGCCAGCCGCCCGGCAAGCGCTTTGGGCAGCTTTTTCCAGGCGGGCGTATCGAGCGCGGACAGGCTGAGGTCGGACATTTTGAAATTCTACTTTTTGCCGTCGCCCCGGAGCGCGCGCCGCTGCCGATGGGCCAGCCATAGATTCACCGCCATGAAAGCCACGATGCCGAGATTGATCGACACAATAACCAGGTGAAGCACCGTCGGTTTGCGCCAGAGCTCGTAGAACTCGACCGGCAAATACACGCCGCCGCTGACCAGGGCGAGCCATTCCGCCCAACGGCGCACAAACCAAAGCCCCCAGGCTTCGATAAAGCGCAGCACGGAATACGTCGCCGCGAGCAGACTGAGCCACCACAGACGGGCATCCGTCAGGCGTGCGACGGCCTCAATGAATACCTGTGAAAAATGCGCACCGGGCCGCAAGTGCAGGTGCTCGACCAGCTTCAAGGCAAAGACTTGTGCATCGTGATGCAGGAGCGCATGCAATCCGAAAGCCACAAGCAAAACGAGGACGCCCTTGGACGCCTCGAATAGCGCAATCAAGCGCGAAGTGTTGCGCTTGATTGACTTAGGCGGCGCCGTACGCCCGCGCATACCTAGAGCATTTTTGATTCAAATGTATACGCTTCGCTTTCCCTCTCCCGCCCCTTCGGGACACCCTCTCCCACAAGTGGGAGAGGGGAAGACGCTCCCCTCGCCCGCTTGCGGGGAGAGCGCAGCGAGGGGGGCGGAGCCGGCTGGGGGAGAGGGTATGTCCACACATAAACCAAAACCGCTCTAAAGCGAGTTAGCCTTGAACGTATCGCAGGCGCTGATGTCACCGCTCTCCAGGCCACGCGAGAACCAGCGCACGCGCTGCGCGGACGTGCCATGCGTGAAGCTGTCCGGGACCACGCGGCCCTGCGCCTGACGTTGCAGCGTATCGTCTCCGATCGCGGTGGCCGCCTGGATCGCGGATTCCACGTCGCCCGGTTCGAGTTTGAGCGACCCGGCCTGCACCGCCGAATGCGCCCACATCCCGGCCAGGCAATCGGCCTGCAATTCCAGGCGCACCGACAAGGCGTTGCGCCGTGCTTCGCCGGCACGCTGCTGAGCCGCATGCACCTTGTCCGAAATGCCCAACAGATTTTGCACATGGTGGCCGACTTCGTGCGCAATCACATAGGCTTGAGCGAATTCGCCCGGCGCGTGGAAACGGCGCGCCAATTCGTCGTAGAAGCCGAGGTCGATGTAGACCTTTTGATCGCCGGGGCAGTAGAACGGCCCCATCGCGGCTTCGCCGGCGCCGCACGCGGTGGAGGTTGCATTGCGGAACAGAACGAGATGGGGCGCGGCATATTGCCGGCCATGTTGATCGAAAACCCGGCCCCAGGTTTTTTCGGTATCGCGCAAAACCATGCCGACCAGATGGCGCGAGTGCGCTTCACCCGCGGACTCCTGCACCGGCCCGGCCGGCGCCTGTTGGGTCTGCGGCGTGACCTGCTCGCCCAGATTCATGACGACGCGCGGATCGACGCCGAAATACCAGGCGACGAGCGCCAGCGCGATCGTCCCGATTCCTATCGTGCCACGGCCACCGGGCACGCCGGAAAACCCTCGGCGGTCCTCAACATTGTCACTCTCGCGATCGTCTTCGAAACGCATGGCTAACTCTACGCTATGCCTTCACCAGCACCGCATCGGCTTCGACCAACGCGCCGCGCGGCAATTCCTTGGCTCCGACCACGGCCCGCGCCGGATAGGGCTCGCTGAAGTAACGCGCCATGATTTCGTTGACCTTGGCGAAGTTCGCAAGATCGGTCAGATAGATCGTCACCTTCACCGCGTCGTCGAGCGCCGCGCCGCTCGCCTCCGCCACCGCCTTGAGGTTTTCGAAGACACGCACGGTCTGAGCCTCAAAACCCCCGGCAAGCTGCATGCTCACCGGGTCCAGGCCGATCTGCCCTGAACAATACACGGCGCCGCCCGCCTTGACGGCTTGCGAATAAGTTCCGATCGCCGCGGGCGCCTTGTCGGTGACAATGATTTGTCTTGCCATGTACATCTCCTTGTTAAAACCTGTTCACAATCTTACCGCGCGCCTGTGGAGCTCTTCCGACAGATTCTGAACAGGTTCTTATGCGCGGCTCAAGCGGTCAGCGTAATGTCGCAGCCCACGCTGGCCAGCGTTTTCTGTAGCCCGAGCCGGGTGGCAAGGTTAATCACCAGCGGCGCGGTCAGAACCGCATGCACGGGCGCCTCGGCCCCTTTATCCCCTTCTTGCCGCAGGATCACCATGACCGAGGCATCCTCGATTCGGTTCAAACCGATCAGGCTCAGTTCCACATCGGAGAGACTGAAGTTGTAGTGCAGCCCGAACTGTTCGGGGCTCGCAATCGAAAATGCCAGATCGGGCTGATCCACGCTTTGTAGATAGAAAATCCGCGGCTGGGCGGCATCCGGGTGCAAGAGCGCGAACTGCTTGCAATCCTCAAAGCCTGGCAGTCCATGTGGAAAACGAATAATTTTATCATCCGCTACATCAATCGCGCCGAAGCGCGGGCTCTCAATCTTCATACGTTCCTCCAGTTAGAATTGGACCTTATGCCCGCCTGCAAAAGACTGCTCATCGTCGCAGCCTGATTCTTTGCCTAATCAGGGTTTCACCAGCATCAGTTGACCGCGCTCCATGCCCAGCGCCTTGAGTTTGGACTGCGCTTGGACCACTTCGTCACGAGTTTTAAACGGGCCAACCTGAACACGCGTTTCAAGCATCACGGGAATACCCGCCAAAGCCAGCTTGGCGCGCAGATCTTCGGCATTGTTGGGATTCGAAAACACCCCGACCTGTAATACGAAGGCTTTGCCCGGCGGAGGCTTCTGGCCGGCGGGCAGATGCTGGATCGTCGCGGGTTGCTGCTGCCCCTCCGCGCGCAAAGTCAGGTGCGATTTGTCCGTCGTCGTGGCCGGCGCCGGAGTACGCGCCGCTCTGGGCGCTGCGGGCCCAGGCAGCGATTCGACGCCGCGCGTTTCCTCCGCCGCCTCATTCACGCCGCCAGCAGGCACTGACGCTTCCGGCTCAGGCGCAGAAGTAGCCGTCTCCGGCGCGACCGGGGCGGATTCGGGTGTAATTTCCCGAATGCCGATCGTGGCAGGCGCAGCAATCTTGCTCGGCGCCCGTACCTCCTCCTCATCGGTGCGGTTGCTGCGCTCCCATAAGGCCAGCCCGATCAGCATCGCCACAACGATCCCCGCCGCGGCGCCAGCGCGAATCAGCAGCAAACGGCGTTCGTCGCGGACAACTTCTTTTTCGGCCATGTTTTACTCCTGGTGTCCGGCGCCGCGGCTCAGCGCGGCGACCAGTTCGGCTTCGGAAACGGAGATGCCACAGCGCTCGGCGATCGCATTTGTATCCAAACCACGCTGAGCCAAGGCAACAGCTTCACCATACTGGGGTGCAACAGCGCGTGCATTACGCAAGGTATCCAGTTCGCCACGCAAGGTTTCGAGATCCTGCTTCTGCTGCGCGAGCGAATTTTCAAGCGCCTCGATCTGAAAGCGCAAGCGCGCGACTTCGACGCGCGCATCGAACGAATCCCGCACATCGGCGGCGGGATTCCTCACCGGCTCTTCGCCCTCATCTTCCTCCTCGGGTTCCGGCACAGATTCAAGCTCAGGTCTGGACACCGGGGCCGCATGGGAAGTCGCCCCCCCGCCAAGAATCGTCTGGTATTCAGGCACCGACTCGATGACCGGGCGCTTGCCCTCGCGCGACAGCAAGGCGACGCGAACCAGCACATAGGTGATATAGCCACCCAACAGCACGATTGCGCCGATCACTATTTCGCGAACACCCAACTCGAATCTCCTTCTCGCCGCACACCAACAGCCAGGGGCAAAACTTTCCAACGGGCTACACTGCCAGCCTGACTATAACGCGCACCCTACTTCACCGCCCAACCGCCCAAAATGAACGTTTCTTTTTTCGCCAAAAAAGTCCTCGTCGCCCTGTTCATGCCGCCCACGCTTCCGATCCTCCTTGTGATCGTCGGCCTGGTGCTGCTGCATTGGCGCCGGCGCCTCGGGCTCGCCCTTGCCTGGAGCGGAGCGTTGCTCAGTGTACTGCTCACACAACCCATAACCGTTAGTTGGATGGTCGGCGCGCTCGAAACTGCGCCAGTTGTGGCTCCGGCGCAACTGCGCGAAGCACAGGCAATCGTTATTCTCGCAGGCGGGCGGCGCGCCTATGCGCCGGAGTTCCGCGGCGGTCAAACGGTCAACCGGCTCACGCTCGAACGCATCCGTTACGGCGCAAAACTGGCGCGTGAAACAGATTTGCCCATTCTCGTATCCGGCGGCGCGCCAACGCGTGGCACGCCGGAGGCGGAGCTGATGCGCCGCGCACTGATCGACGACTACGGTATTACCCCAAAGTGGGTCGAAACCCGTTCACTCGACACCGCCGGAAATGCCCAACTGTCGGCTCCCATTCTGCATGCCCACGGCATCCAGAGAATCGTGCTGGTGACCCATGCCGCCCATATGACGCGCGCAGCGGCGGAATTCCGCCATGCCGGGTTTGAAGTCATCCCCGCCCCGACCGCCTTTCTGGCGAGCCCCACGGATCATGAGGAAATTGAGTTGTCCACCTTTTTCCCGAATGCCAACGCCGCCTACGCAGGCTGGTATGGCAGCCATGAGTGGGTCGGCATTCTGATCCAAAGGTTGCAGGGACGGGGTTAAAGAACCTGGTTAAGCCGCTCTTCGCCAGGGAACTGAGTGAGGTATCCCGCCGTAACCGCGTTGCAAAAGGAGGCCCTCGCAGTGAGCGTCGCCTGCCGGACGCTGGGCCGTTCAGGCTGCCACGCGCATCGGGCTGGGCAGCCCAACTGCACTAGGCAGCGGCAAGAGGTGCATGTGCGCTCGGGAGCTTGTCACCCTGCCCATGAGACCAAACTGGCAGCACAACAACCTATTGGCATATCCGAAATTATTTGACCATCACTATCTACGAACGCCGACTAGCCGAAGGCAAATGCTTTGGAGACGGTTATGCAAAAAATCGTGCACCTGTGTTTTGGTATCCTGAAAAATCGCGCCCCTTACATCGGAAATTCCCTCGCTCACGCTTGACGGGAGAGACGATATCTATGATCTCACACCAGACTTTGTTGAGCGGACGCAGTCAAATTGCGCATCATGCGCAAGCCAAAGCGCAGACGGTCATTATCCCAAGGTGTAAAGCGGCGCAATTGAAAATAGTCGTCGCCCGAACGCGAAGCGCCCCAGGCCGTAGACACCGCCGCCGTAAAACCAAGTTCGCGCACCAGATCCACATGTTTGCGCGTGTAGTCCTGCCCAGGCTTGCCATTTGGATAAGCGAACAAATCGACCGGCGCGTCAATCAAACTTTGGAGCGCCTGTCGGCCTCCGGCAATTTCAGCGTGCGCGCTACTGTCCGAAATCCGGGCAAGGATCGGATGGGTGATCGTGTGAGCGCCAAGCGTAACGCCCTGGCTTCGGTGCAATTCGCGCACCTGTGCGCTGCTCAGCATCAAATCGTTTGGCAGTTCCACTTTCGCGACACACGCGATATCGAACACCGCGCGTTCGCGCTGAATGGGTTCAAGGTATTTGATTTTATCAATCAGCGCTAAGGCTGCCCGTGTACGTGCGGGCCAGTCTTCAAGCGTATAGCGTCCATATTCGCCCACATCGATCGCCGCCAAGGGCGAACGGCGCACGGCTTCGATCAAGCCATCGTTCCACATCCGGCCGCCATCGAGGTAGCCCGCTGCGATAAACACCGTCGCGGGCAAACCATGCTTCGCCAAGAGCGGCGCGGCCACGGTCAGGTTGTCGGCATAACCGTCATCAAAGCTTATTGCCGCCGCGCGCTCGGGCAGACGGCCATCGAGCATTCGTTGCACAGCCTCGGATAATGGCAAGACATTGAACCAGTGGCGTATCCAGGCCAGCGTAGTATCGAAACGCGCGGCGTGGAGTTCGCCCGGGAACATCGGGTCGAGCGCGGGCAGGACGCGATGCCAGATCAAAATCGACAAGCGAGCCTGGGGACCACACTTGGAAAGAAACTTCAAGCCAGCGCGAATCACGTCGGAGCCTCAGATGTTCTTTTGAGTTTTGCCTTGGATTTCTTCTTTTCCGTTTGCTCGATCAAAGACTCTTTTTCCCACCGCTTCTCCATCACCCAGCGCTTCGCGACGACGACCAGCACTAATAGATTGTAGGGAAGATCGAAGTAGGCAAGACTCAAAAAGGCTCCGCCCACGAGATAGCCGACCAGGGAGACTTGGCACATCGCGCCCAGGTCCGCCACCCAACGCGTGTCGGGCCGCTCGGAACCGTGCTTGCGCAACCAGCTCCCTGTCCGCCAAACATAAAACCAGATCAAAAGGAAAAGGAATAAGCCGATAAAACCATGTTCACCCAATACCTGGAAGTAAATACTATGCGCGGCGTGAACATCGGTCGGGTCGGGCGCATAGAGCTGGAATATTTCACGGTTATAAATACTGAACCCGCCGCCAAAGAAATGATCCTGCGCCAAATTCCAAGCCATCCACCAAGCGTTGATCCGCCCCATTGCCGAAGCGTCTTTGTCGTAAGTCTCGATCGTATTCATCCGATCGGTCCATTCACTGGGCATAAAAGCGGCCAGGAACATGCCAACGACTACAAATGCGATCCCGCCCGAAATTTTGTTCGGGCTGCGCCACCAGAGGAAAGCGGCCATCGCCACGATCGCCAGCAACGCACCACGTGAATGGCTGCCAATTGCAGCCACCGCACATAAACCCATCGCCACGGAAAAAGCTGGACGCACCCATTTTCTTTCGGATGACGTTTGCATCTGCAAGAAACGCATCAAGGGAATAATCACGATCAATGCCAAAGCAATTTCGTTATTCCCTTCGATGAAAGAACCCTCGGGACCCCACACACGGAAATTCCCGCCCGTCATCAATGTGAACAATCCGCCTTTGACACCAAAGAACCCAAGCGACCCAACGAGTACCCAGACCAAGCCGACAATTTGTTTGCGTTCTTGCAGCAATGCGATAGCAACCAGGATCATGAGATCAATTTTCATGACCCGGGACCACATCGAGTAATTCTCATCCAGATAAATTGCGAATGGATAAGTGATGCACATCCAAAGAATGAAAAGCGTCAGCGCCGCAACGGGAGCACCAATGAATGGTGAGCGCTTCTCACGGGTAAACAACAGGCCAAGCAAGGTGCACCCCGCCATAAGAGCCGCGACCTGCATCGTTGCCGCGGCATAACTCAGCCGATGCGGATTCATGATACTGATCCATGTCCACCCCAATACGCCGATCCACGGGCGTTTGAGGCCCATGATGGCAATGACGAGAATCGGCAGGAGGACCGCTAAATCGCGCATGATGTATCCAACTCCTCAATACTATCTAGCCGCGGTCGCGCTATTCGCCGCGATTTGCGTGAACAGCTCAACCTGCGCGCGCGAGGTTGGCTCCCAACCGAAGCCCTCGGCATAGCGGCGTATCGCCTCGCGCGAAGGGTTGCGTCCAAACAGCGCACGCACGCCGGCTGCGATGCCGGGACCACTGTGTTCGTCGATCAGTTCGCCGACCTCGCTCGATGCGACGACCTCGGGCGTGCCGCCAACCCGTGTCGCCACTACCGGCGTACCGCAAGCCATGCTCTCGAGCAACACATTGGCCCAGCCTTCGCGGCTGGAAGCAAGCACAAGCGCATCGGCCGCGCCGAACCAGCGGCGCAGTTCGGTGTTCGGACGCGCGCCGGCAAAGGTGACGCGATCGGCCACGCCCAACCCGGCCGCGCGCGACTCCAGTTCGGCGCGCATTTCGCCACCGCCGACGATGGCAAGCCGCACCCCGGGCAGCTCGGCCAGGGCATCAATCGCCAGATGATGCCCCTTGAGTTCAACCAGATGCCCTATCGAGAGCAACAGCAGCCCTTCTTCGGGCAGATCCAGTTCGCGCCGGCATTCGGAGCGCGGCAGCGGCTTGAAGCGTTCGAGATCGACGCCGTTGCGCATCACGCGCAGGCGCGAGCCCTCCGCGCCGAGCGAACCCAGACGCTGCATGAGCGCCTCGCAGACGCCAATCGAAGCCTCCGCCCGTGCTGCTGTCCACAAAATCATGCGCCGCGGCAGCGGATAGTCCGGTATCAGGCTAAGGTCGGTGCCGCGCGCGGTCACGACGAAGGGTTTGCCGAACCAGCGCGCGAGCAGCGCGGCGGCAACGCCGTCCGGGTAGTAGTAATGCGCGTCGATCAGATCAAAGTCGAAGCCCTCGCGAATCAGGCGCGCGACCGTCGCGCGCGCGCCGAGGGCGAGCATCAGCGGCGCAATGTTCATGCCAACCTTGGGTGGCAGCAGGTAGCGCGGATGATAAACGCGAAAGCCATTGCGCTCTTCCTCGTGCGGCGTCGCGGCGAACCGCGCCCAGGCACCGAAGCGCGGCGAACTCGATGGAAACCACGGCACCGGCGCGACGACACGGGTTTCGCTGCGCTCAAGCTTTTGCAGTTCACGCAGACGCGTCTCGACGAAGATCCCATGACCCGGCCTCACCGAACTCGGGTACAGCGTGGAGAAGAGCAGCGTGCGGACTTTCCGGTTCATGCGACGGCAGGCACAAGGCTCGAATAAATGTTGCGATAGCGCCCGACGCTGTTTCTCCAGGTCCGCTCCTGTTCGACGAAGAGGCGTCCGGCTTCACGCAGGTGAGGCCAGATACTGCGGTCAGCAAGCAAGCGGACGAGCGCGTCGGCAAGTGCCGCGGCATCGCCGGCTTTGAACAGGATGCCCGTTTCACCATCGCGAATCAGCTCGCGATGTCCACCGACATCGGAAGCCACGAAAATCTGTTTCTGCGCCATGGCCTCCAAAGGCTTGAGCGGCGTTACAAGCTCCGTCAAACGCATCGGATGGCGCGGGTAAGCCAGCACATCGATCAGGTCGTAATAACGCTGCACGTCGGCGTGCGGCACCCGCCCGGTAAACACCACGCGATCGCCCAAGCCCATCGAACTGGCTTGTGCTTTCAGATTCGCATCCTGCGGCCCACCGCCAACGAGCAAAAGCTTTACATTCGGCCGATGCTTGAGCACTTCGGGCAAGGCGCTGAGGAGTAAGTCGAGCCCCTCATACGCATAAAAGGAGCCAATAAACCCGACGACCTCCGCACCCTCCAAACCAAGAGCGCGCTTCAAATCGATATCCGCCGCGCCGCCTGGCGCAAACGTGTCGGCATCGACGGCATTGGGAATGACGGTAACTCGATTGGACGGAATACCGCGCGCAACGATATCCGCGCGCAAACCCTCGCAAATGCAGGTGACATGATCCGCATGTCTGAACGCCCAGGTTTCAACCGCGCGCGTGGCCCGATAGCGCAGGCTGCCCTCCTGCGTCGTGCCATGATCGACCGCCGCGTCCTCCCAGAATGCGCGCACTTCATAGACGACCGGCAGACCGGCGCGATGGCCGGCCTGGATCGCCGGAATCCCATTGAGCACCGGCGAATGCGCATGCAGCACATCCGGCCGCAGCGTCTTAATCAACTCGGCGATCCGGCGTTCGAGTCCACGCATCAACTCCAACTCGCTGAGCAGCGGCACTTTCGCCCAAGGAGCCGAGGACTGCGGGGTACGATAAAAATCGAGGCCGTCGCAGGTTTCGAGCGCCGCCGCGCATGCGCCCTGCTTCGGAGAGGTCACATGAAACGTTTCCCAACCCAGGCGCCGTTGCTCGCGCAGGATGGCTGCCGTGCGGAAGGTGTAGCCGCTGTGCAGCGGCAGAGAGTGATCCAGTACATGTAGAACGCGCATAGCAATCAGCCCGCCATCATTCGTTGCGATCCAGCAACCGTTTCGTCGCCCATGACGTTGCGCAAAAACGCTTCGAACATCAGCAGGGTCCACAGCGGGGCGCTATAGTCTTTCCGGCCCGCCTGATGATCATCGACCAGATGGCGCAGATAAGCGGTATTGAAAAGGCCGGTGTCGGCAAGGCGCTCGCCTAGAAGCGATTCGCGCACCCGCTCGCGCAACGGCCCGCGGAACCAGCGCGCCAGTGGCACGGAGAAGCCCATCTTGGGACGGTACAGCACCTCGTTCGGCAAATACGGCTCCAAGGCTTTTTTGAGTATGAATTTGCCTTCCATTCCGCGCAGCTTCAAATCCGAAGGCAAGGTCGCCAGCCATTCGACGAGTTTGTGATCCATCAAGGGTTCGCGAGTTTCAAGCGAATGCGCCATCGAAGCGCGATCGACCTTGGTATTGATATCGCCGACGAGATAGGTCTTCAGGTCGAGGTATTGAATCAGCGCCAGCGGATCATCGGTCCCGGCCCGCGCGGCATGCTCGTGGAAAATCTGCACCGCGTTGTAACCGCCGAGCTGCGCGCGGAAAGACGCACTGTAAAGTCTGCGCCGCTGCGCATCGCGCAGGACGGAGACGGTATTGAAATACGCTTCGACGGAATTCCGCGCCAGCGCCTCGAAAGTCGTTTTCGCCCGAAACACGCGCGGCGCCCAATCCGCCTTGGGGTATACGCGCCCGAGCAGGCCGAATACCGGACGGCGCATGCCAAACGGCAAGGCGGCGCGCATCCGCTCTTCCATCATATGCAAACGATGGCGCCGGTAGCCTGCAAAGCTTTCATCCCCCCCGTCGCCAGAAAGGGCAACGGTCACCCGCTTGCGCGCAAGCTGGCAGACGCGATAGGTCGGGATCGCCGAGCTGTCGGCATAGGGCTCATCGTAAAGACGGGCAAGCTCGTCGATCAGGCCGAAATCGTCGCTCGCCACTTGTTCGACGTGATGATGCGTCCGATAGCGCTGTGCAACCTGCGCGGCGAATTCCGACTCATTGAATGCGGGATCGTCGAAAGAGATCGAGCAGGTATTGATCGGCTCGGACGAAATGTCCGCCATCATCGCCACGACGGCGCTGGAATCGACACCGCCCGACAGGAAAGCGCCGAGCGGCACTTCGGAAATCATGCGCAGCCGCACGGATTCGCGTAGGCGTTCGATCAGCTCGTCGCAGGCGCTTGCCGCATCGAGCCGGTTATCCAGCGTGAACCGGATATCCCAATAGGGTTTCGACGCCAGCATCGGCTGCCCACGACGCAGCGTCAGCGAATGTCCCGGAGGAAGTTTGAACACCCCGCGGAAAATCGTGCGCGGCTCGGGCACATAGCCCAGGGCGAAATAGTCTTCAACGCATTGTGGTTCGATTTCGCGCCGCAGTTGCGGATGAACAAGCAAAACCTTGAGTTCGGAGCCGAACAAAAAGTTGCCGTCATCCAGCAAGGTATAAAACAAAGGCTTGACGCCGAGGCGGTCGCGCGCGAGAAACAGGGTTTCCCGCTTGCGGTCCCACAAGGCAAACGCAAACATGCCGCGGAAGCGCTCGACACACGCCTCGCCCCATTGCTCCCAGGCATGCACAATGATTTCCGTATCGCTACGCGTATGGAATACATGGCCTGCGGCCTGAAGCTCGGGAATCAGTTCCTGATAATTGTAGATTTCGCCATTGAAGACGACGACGACGGAACCATCCTCATTGAAAAGCGGCTGCTGTCCGGTTGACAGATCGATGATCGACAAGCGCCTGTGCGCCAGGCCGACTCCCGGCTCGAAATGGAACCCGCCCTCGTCCGGCCCACGGTGTCGCTGCACACTGGCCATGCGCTCCACCAACGCGCGGTCCTGCTCGCGCCGGGCACGGCTATCGAAGATTCCAGCGATACCACACATTCTCGTTAATTCCTTCCGAGCTTACGCTCAGCTAAATTCTCATACAGCATTCGATAACGCTCGACCATTCCATCGAGGCTGAATTCCGCCTCGACGCGCGCTCGTCCCTCGCGCCCCTGCGCACGAATGCGCTCAGGGTCATCCAAATAAGCCTGCAATGCCGCGGCCAAGGCGGCCGGATCTCCAGCCGGCACCAACTCGCCTGTCTGTCCCGCCCGCACCAGCTCAGGATTTCCGCCCACCGCGGTGGCGACCACGGGCAATCCGCTCGCCATCGCCTCCAGCACCGTATTCGAAATTCCTTCGGCGATCGATGGCAGCACGAATACGTCGAAACCACGCATCATCAGCGGTACGTCTTTTTGTTCACCGGCAAGCCAAACCCGATCCTGAAGCCCCGATTTATGAATTTCGGCCTCAATCGAGGCGCGTTCGTGACCTTCTCCCACGATCACCAGACGCGCCCGCTGCTGCGGATCTTGCTGCGTCAATAAGGCAAAAGCCCGCACCAGTCCTGTGTGGTCTTTCACCGCCTGCAAACGCCCCACGGTGCCGATGACGCACAGCCGGGGATCGTTGAAAGGCGAACCCGGAATCGCCTGGCGCACTCCGTTTGTCGGCGTAAAGCGCCCTGCATCGACGCCATTGCAAATCAAGGAGATCCGCTTTCGATCCAAGCCCACGCGCTGGGCCAGATAGTTCTCCAGCTCGCCCGACAAGGCAATGTAATGCGTCACAAACGGGCTGTAGACGCGCCGCGTCCAGCAAGGCTTTGCGCGCGCGCCGTCCGGGTCATCCACATCACGGCCATGTTCGCCGTGAATACGCACGGGCACGCGAGCCAAAGCCGCCGGAACGGTCGCTTCCAATGCGGCCAGATTGCGCGAATGCACGATATCGGGCACCAGATCGCGCAGCACACGATACAGGCGCGGCCACAGCTTTACGCCGGGGCCGGGCGGTTTGTGCAGCTCGATGAATTGCACATCATCGCGCTGGATGCGCGCGCAAAACTTCGGATCGACATCGGTCAGCGCAATGATCGTATGCCGGAAGCGCTCCGCGGGCAGCCGGTTGATCAGATTCACCATCCCGTTTTCGAGACCGCCGACGCGGAAGCTATACACCACGTGAGCAATGTGGAGCGGTTGCATGGGCGCCTCAATTATGCGGCACGGCGCGCAGCATTCGATCGATCACGCCACGATTGGCGCTCAGGAAGTCCCGCAGCGCCTCATCCGCCGCTTCGGGACTCTCACCAGCCTTGGCCCACAGCACAATCACGGCCGAATCGTCCGCGCGACGCGCCAGGCGGTCGGCGGCAAGCTCCAGCTTCGCCCGCCGCTCGTCGAGCGTTTCGCGGTCGCCGAGCCAGTACCAGGACCATACGACCAGCTTTCCCGCGCTTCCGCTCAGTAAAGTGTGCTGGACATCCAGGTCGGAGAAAACCGTTTGACGCCTCGCCTCCACCTGGGCCCAGGTTTTGTCTTTCGATGTGACAAGCCGGTTATCCCACTGAATCAATTCATGCCCTGGCGTCTGGCGAGCGTAATAGGCAAGGAACACCGAGACTTCCGCATCGCCTTTCCGATAGGTCGCAAGCGCACGCGCACGCTCGCCCACGTAAAGGGGCGTCCAGGACGCAATTCCCTGCTCACCGCTCAGCACCCATCCACCCTGCCCCTCGGGGGGCGCATCGAAGCGATACTCGCTGGCCATCGGCACATTTTCCAGCCAACGTTCCAAAGGCTGCCAAAGCGCCGCGATACAAAAAACCGCGAGCAAACCGGGCAACGCCCGCCGGACAATCTGCGCGCCAGGCAGCGCGGTACTCGCGCCTTCCGCGACGACGGGCAAAGGCCGCTCGCTCTCGCGCCACCAGGAACCGACCCAAAACAACGCGAAGATCACGAGACCGAAAAAAAACCACCCATAAATCAGGTGATCGACCCCCGTAGCCAGCCGGTTATCGGAGAGATGCCCGATCATCACGATCATGTAAGCGCGCAGCCAATTCGCCACCAAGGGCACGATGATCGAGGCGAGCACGAACAGCGCACGCCGCTTCAGACTGGTGTAGTTCAGATAGGCAAATAGAACCCCCACCATCACGGAGGCAATCAGATAGCGAATCCCGCTGCACGCCTCCACGACGGACCAATGCCCGCTCGGGATGACAAATTGCAGCCCCTCGCGATACACCGGCACGCCCGACAAACGCAATGCCTTGACGGTGAAGTCCGCAGTATGCTGCATCAGCCAAGGCGTCAGAAAATCGCCGAAAGGCACGGCAAAAAACAGAAACGCCAACGGAAACACCGCCGCGCGGGTGATTTCGTGCCCCCATACCACCCACACCGCGCAAATCACCATTGCAATCAGGCTGGCTTGGGAAAGCGCCGCGACGCTCGCCGCTTCGCCCACCAGCCATGCAAAACCCGCCAGGGCCAAAACCAGCAAAGGAAACTTTGCCGGCCGCCATGTTATCCGTTCCAACCGATGGCGCAGGTTCCACAGCAGCCCCAGGCTGATTGGGAAAACGACAAAACCATGCGCGAAGGTTTCCGACTGACTCCAGATACTAATCATCGCTTCCAGAGTGGAATGAAAGATCAGCAAAACCGATACGGCGGCAATCAAGCCAAGCAATGCGACGGTTCGAAAACCGCTCGCCACGGCAGCGACAGGCGTTTGCACAGAAGCCGCGCTCATGCGGTCCGTCCCTCCAAGAGCGGATCGAGCTTGCGCAAATGCGCTTCCCAGCTGTAATGCGCCAAAACGCAGGCGCGCGCACGCCTGCCGATCTCAAGCGCGCGTTCAGGCTGGCTCAACAGCTCGCACACCGCGTTTGCGGTGGCCCCCATATCGTCCGCGACCACAAGCTCCTCTCCTCTTCGCGCATCGATTCCCGTGGCCGCATCGCTGCTTGCCACCACGGCCTTCTGCATCGCCATGGCTTCGAGAACTTTATTCTGAATGCCACGCGCGATCCGCAATGGCGCAACGATAACCGCTGCGTGCTGAAGATACGGACGAATATTTGGCACTGTCCCGGTAATTCGGATATTTGGATCAGCGCCAAGCGCTTTGACTTCCGCCGACGGATTCATCCCAACGATAAAAAACCGGGCGGAGGGCTCGCGGCGCTGAATTTCCGGCCACACTTCGCTCGCGAACCATTTCACCGCATCGACATTCGGCCAATAGTCCATCGCGCCGGTGAATACGACGGCCTGCTCATCAGCTTGATAAGGCGACGCGAAGGAGTCGTCCGGTGCGAAAAAAGCCGCATCCACGCCATTGCTGATCGCATGCACGCGCGCGGCCGACTCCGGCGCAAGCTTGCGGAACAGATCTGACTCGTCTTCGGAAACGAATGTCACCGCGGCCATGTTCGCAGCGGCGGCACGCTCATACGCCAACAAGCGCCGACCTTCCCGCCGATACAGCCAGCCCAGCGGCCCGCGGTGACTGTCGGCATACGCGGTCCATTTAGCCGAGTCCACATCGCAATAGTCCGCAACGGTGTGCAAACCGCTGAAACCTTCCAGATACTGCGCCATCGGTGATGAAAAAACGACCGCATGGCGCACCTGGTTACGCGCAAGCGTGTCCTTGACCCACTTGGCCAAATTGGCATTGCGGTAATAAGGCAGCGACAGAGCTTCTCCGGTTATCAGCCCGCGCAAACTCGCGATGCGCGCCTGGCGCGGTGCGAGCGGCTCGCAATGCAGCTCATCGCACCATTCGCGCAAACGCTCGACATGCTCCCAATCGGCCGGGTCATCGACAAACGAGCCCAACAGCACGTGATAACGCGTCGACAAATAGCGCAATAGATTGAACGAGCGGACCTTATCGCCCTTATTGGGGGGATAAGGAATTCGGTGCGCCAAATAAAGCAAAGGAGGTTTTGGCATCCCCGCCTCCTCTATCCGAGATTGCGAACGATCAACGGCCCAAGGCGATTCGCAATCGGCAAGGGCAAGCGGCGCCACAGCGCGATAAACGCCCGATACTTCGGATTCAGCGGATTGTTCTGAGGAATGCCGTCGCGCTTGAATAAGCGATATTCATAAGAAAGCGGCTGGGGCTCAAAGCCCCAATTCTTCTTGAATGAATAAGGCCCCGTCCCCAGCTTGCTGCGGCCGTAATCAAAAATCCCACAGCCACGCACGACGGCGCGCTGCATCAGACTCCAGTACTTGAAATCGTTGGCAGCAAGATCGCGCGCGGCCGGATAGTCTCCGGCGTAATAAGGCAGAATTTCGTCACGGAAGAAAAAACTCAAAACGCTCGAAAGCGGCCGTCCCGCGGCATCGGTGACGCTCAAGACTTCGCAGTCATCCCCAAACGCATCCTGCAAGCCGGCAAACCAGCGCTCCGACAAAGCCGGCGTGCCATGCCGCCGGACATTATCGGCATACACGGCAAAAAAACGCTGGGTGTCGGGATCGATATTCCCGATCAAGCCGTTCTTGATTCCCTTGCGCACCATTGCCCGCTGCTTGCGCGGAATGGCAAGCATATTCGCCTCGTCGTCCGCCTCGATCCGACGCCGGAACGTTACATAGAGGTCCTGGCGCGGCCACTCAGGATGACGCACGGCGGAGAGATTGCGAAATTCGAGGTGCTCCACGCCGCGCGCTTGCGCTAGGCGTCCCGCTTCGGCTTCCAATGCGTCCGCCGCCGCGGAATCAAGCGCAACGACCCCGCCATACGCGCAAAAAGGCAAGGAGGACAGGGAATGGCCAAAGAGCAGGCTTTTCACCTCGGCCAAAGGCAAAACACCGACGATTTCTCCGTTGCGCTCGGCATACAGGTAATACGTGCGGTGCCCCTGCAAATTCTCTATTAATCCCTGCCAGGCGGAGAGGTGAAAAAAAGTCGCGTCCGGCTGCGCGCGCACGAAAGCGTCCCATTTCGGACGTTCCGCTTCTCCCATGTGGCGCACCACAACGGGATCGACAAGGGTTTGATTGTGCATGGGTCAATTTTGCGAGAGGAAAATATCGTCCATCCGGCCCCAGCGAAAATCTCCGAGCAGCCGTTCCAGGCGTGCTTCCATATGTTCGAGATTCACGTAATGCCGGAAACGGGCGCGCGCGCTGGCATCTTTCACACGCGGCTGCCCGGGATCGATTTCCCACGGATGAAAATAGAAAACGCTCGGGCGCCCATCGGCGCGATTGACCCGCCGAATCGACCAACGCGATAACGCATACGGCAACAAGCGAAAATATCCGCCCCCGCCGGCAGGCCAATTCCGCCCCATCCAGCGCACCGTGGTGATGGGAATCTCCAATAATCCATTGGACAATTTCCAAGGGAAGCGCGGCGCGTCCGGCATGCCATAGTGATCGTGCGCGATCGGATAAACCGAAGAGCTGTAGGCATAACCATTTTCGCGCAGGACGTCGTGCGCCCATAGATTCTGGGCCCCGATCGAAAAGCTGGGCGCGCGATAACCGCGCACCTCGACGCCGGCGATATCTTCCAGAACAGCCTTGGCAAGCGCCACATCGGCTCCGAAGGCTTGCGGCGTCTGATCGCTCGCGCGCTCATGCTGGTAGCCGTGGCTCGCCAGTTCATGCCCTTCCATGACGATCAAACGCACGAGTTTGGGATAACGTTCGGCGATCCAGCCCAGCGTGAAAAAGGTGGCCTTCGCCCCATATTCATGCAGCATGCCGAGGATACGGTCGACATTCCCTTCGACCCGGCATGGCAGCTCGTCCCAGCGCGCGCGCGGAAACTGCTTCGCCAAAGCTGAAACCTGGAAATAATCCTCGATGTCGATCGACAACGCATTTACAAGTTCATTCTCCGTCGTTCGACTTGCGGAGGCAGAACTCATACACCCTCTCCCCGCTCTTTCAACCAGTCAAACAAATGCCCAGCAATCCGCTGCGCGGCCGCGCCATCCCAGAACTCGGGAATACGTCCAGCCTTGCCGTCTCCGTGCAGCGAGCTCTGGAGCCCCGCGAGAATAGCGTCTCGATCGCGCCCGACCAGCGTATTGGTTCCCTGGTCGACCGTAATCGGACGTTCGGTGTTTTCTCTCAGCGTTAGACAGGGCACACCCAATGCGGTTGTCTCTTCCTGAATCCCACCCGAATCCGTCATGACCACGCGCGCCCTGGACATCAGACCGAGCATCTCAAGATAGCCCTGCGGGGGCAGGAGATAAATCCGTTTCCCTTCCAGACGCGTCAACAGCCCAAAACGCTCAAGATTCCCACGCGTGCGCGGGTGGATCGGGAAAACCAAAGGCAGGCGCTCGCTTGCCGTCAGCAAGGTATCGATCAGCGCGGCAAACACAGCCGGGTCATCCACATTGGATGGACGATGCAAGGTCACGACGCCGAATCCCGCCGGGCCATCCAAAAGATCGCCCGGGAAACCCGCAGCCTGCATGGTTTCCGCAGCAGGAATCGCTTTCGCAAGATTGAAGCGCAGCGAATCGATCATCACATTCCCGGTAAAAACGATGCGTTCTGCGGGAATGCCTTCGCGCGCAAGGTTGCCCGCCGCGCTGCGCTCGGTCGTATACAGCAGATCCGCGATCTGGTCGGTCAGTACGCGGTTGACCTCTTCAGGCATCGCGCGGTCGAAACTGCGCAGCCCAGCCTCGACGTGGACGACCGGGATGCCTTTTTTTACCGCGACCAAGGCGCATGCGATGGTCGAATTCACATCGCCGACGACCAGCACGGCCGATGCGCCATGCGTGTCGAGGATCGGTTCAAAGCGCTTCATGATCTCCGCTGTTTGAACCGCATGGGTTCCCGATCCGACCTCCAGATTAACATCCGGCTTCGGCAACTCAAGATCGGCAAAAAGCTTGGCATTCATCGCATGGTCATAATGCTGGCCCGTATGCACAAGCAATGCGGGGATTTCCGGCATATGCTGCGCAAACGCCCGTAGGATCGGTCCCATTTTCATGTAATTGGGACGCGCACCAACCACGCAGATAACAGGTTTCATCATTCAGCGAACCTCTTTACGGGGCTCTGCGTTCGTCGCAGTGGGGGACGACTCAACGGCAAGCCCGATCGCGGCACCAAGAAGTTGTTCCAGCCGCGCGATCCGATCTTCCAGGCGCGAGGCATGAAAACCAGCCCCTGCATCGACCAAACGCGCCAGCGTAGTCGGATCGGAAAGAACCGACGGCAAAGCCGCCGCGTTTCCGAAGAACACGCCTCCTTCATGTTTGCCCGCAAAATTCGCCGTTGCAGCAGGCCCTTGCTCTTCGCGCATTTCATTTACAACCGCTTCAACGTCGGCCGCGCCAAGTGTGTGTTTGTCGGACAGAAAACCCGCCAGTAACAAACGATCGCACAAGGTATTGATCCGTCGCGGCAAGCCACCGGATTCCGCATGGATCAAATCGTATGCCGACGGCTCAATACGCGGATCACCCTTCCAGCCGACACGCCCCAGGCGATGCTCAATATAGGCGCGCGTTTCCGCGGGATCCATCGGCCCAAGGTGATAAGAAGCAAGCACACGCTGACGCAGTTGCTGCATGTGTTCGCTCTGCATCGTCTTGCGAAACTCCGGCTGTCCGACGAGGAAGCTTTGCAGCAGCGCGTGATCCTCCAACTGGAAATTGGAGAGCATACGCAGCTCTTCCACCGCTCGGGGCGTCAGATTCTGCGCTTCATCGACAATTAGCAAAGCCCGCTTACCACTAGCAGTTATTTTTACGAGGAAGGCTTCGATCTGTAAAAGCAAATCCGCCTTTTCCACATTTTTGGCTGGCAGACCGAACGCTGCCGCAACTAGGCGCAAAATATCATCCGCATCAAGATGCGTACTGACCAAATGCGCAGCAACCACCTTTGAAGAATCCAGGCGCTGCAACAGACTGCGAACCAAAGTCGTTTTGCCGGCGCCAACCTCTCCGGTAATGACAATAAACCCTTCGCTCTGGTGCAGCCCATACTCCAGATAGGCCATCGCCCTCCGATGGCCGCGGCTAGAGAAGAAAAAACTGGGATCCGGGTTGAGCTGGAACGGCTTGGAATAAAAGCCGTAATAGGATTCATACATGGCAGATGGCTCAAAAACGCATACCGATATTTGCAGTAAGCGAATTCTCGATGAAACTGCTTACCCCGCGACTGGTGTTGTACTGATAAATTAAGCCGCCGATCGTACGAACGCCCAGCGACGTATTCGCGGCAAGCGAAATATTTTTATAACGCGTTTCCTGGTCCGCATAAATACCGCCTAAACCAAGAGAGCGGGTTAGACTCAGCCCCAAGCTCAAATTCGTTAGCGGCGAAAGGGCATGCGTTGCATAAAGGCCGCCTCCCGTATCCCGGGTTTTCTCGAAGCTCGCCAAATCATCGCCCGGCGCAAGCATTGCCGGATCTGTCAGCCTTTCCCGTTCGCTGCGATAAATATTCAGCGCGAAAGAGTTCCGGGCGCCATTCCAGCTACCGGCAAGTTCCGCACGCCGTTCAAGAAAAAACGCTTGGCTGATATAAGCCTGCCCAGCCACGGGTGATGGCAAACCGCGTGCGTTCCATGCCGCATCCGCCTGACTTTTTTGCTCAGGCGTCATCTTCGTAAGAAGATCGGCAAGATTGGAGGTATTCGATACCGATAACAAATACGCCAAATAAAGATTTTGCAATCCGTTGGCATCGACCGTCGAAGAGGTGGTCGTCACATCTCGTACAAGGCGTCCAGTAATCCCGCTACGCGCAGCACGCCAACTCAAACCATAGTCATAGCCATTCCCAAAAAAACGCCTTTCTGTTTGGCCATAAGCATGAGTTCTTGGCGAAGGCGTCCAATCAAATCCTCCGCCATAGATAATTTTATTCCGTTCAGAACTACTGAAAAAATCGTTCCGCTCATATCCTCCAATTCCTTTTAATCGGAATAAAGGATCGATTGCATAGAGTCCGGTAAAACGCCCAGAGCTTATTGAAGCATTCTGACCGGACTGATAATCCGTGACGCTATATGCAGCAGAGAAATCCCACCCAAAAGGCATCGGATTGAGACTATTGCCAAGCGAAAAACTCACATCATGACGTAGATTGTTATTTACGATGTTATCGCTTGAATTGGAATAGGTTACTCGATAGCGCGCTTCTCCGCGAATATCTCCGGGCGCTTGAATAACATAATAGGGACTTAAGGAATAAGTCCGCAGCATTGTCTGACTATTAGGATCGTATAGTCCTGTTGAAGGTGAGGTTCCAAATATGGAAGACCGCTGCCGCGACATATCCACGGAGCCATCCAGGAAAAGTCTGCGCTCATAAAGATCAAGCGTCCCCGAGCCATTCGCATAAAGCGTCGAACGGTTGAGATCGCTGGTGTGCATATAGACACTGTTTTCCCATGCAAGGTGCAAAGAGCCCACGAGCGATCCAGAACGCCCTGCAACAGTCACCCCTGGCGTAACACGCAACTCAAGATCCTGCTGCTTATCCGTGGCGCTCAATCTCGCGTTAGTCGTCCACCGCGTAGCAAGATCCAAGGATGGCGTGACTCTCCACCCCGTAGGAACTCCCGGAGTATTATCTGGAGACGGGTTTGGCGCATCGTTCACAGACTCTTGAGCCATCGCACAAGAACACCCCAACATTCCAATGCAGGTAATTCTCGCCACGCAAAGAAATACCTTGCTTTGTTCAGGCATGCGAAGAGCTCTCCTTGCGGCCGTATCCATAGCCATAGCCATATCCGTAGCCATAAACGCCATAGTTACCAACGCTTCCTGTTCCGCGCACTTTATTCAGAAGCATCAATTTCACAGGGCAATTCTCAATCGTGGCCAATGCCTGCTGAACCGTAGCGTGCGTTGTCCGCTCAGACTCGACCACCATTACGATCTGCCCCATATGAACGGCTAAAGCGCGAGCTTCGGTCGTTACCAAAAGCGGTGGAGAATCGAAAATAATGATCCGATCGGAATAGCGAGTGGCAACCTCATCAATCAACTTATTCATCGAATCGCTGGCGAGCAATTCCGTTGCGCGCCGGTGAGGCATACCTGCCGGCATAATGACCAGATTTTCGATATTGGTCCTAAGCAGAACATCACCAATCGAAGATTCCTCGCCCACCAGAACATCCATCAAACCTTTAGCTGGAGGCAAGCCTAAGGCATTCAGGACTGACGGCTTCGATACATCAGCGTCAACCAGCAATACCGTGTGATCAAGTTCCAATGCAATTGAAAGCGCCAGATTGATTGCGGAGAAACTTTTCCCTTCGCCAGGAAGGGAAGAGGTCACCATAATCAAATTTCCGTTGTGCAACTCCGTCGCTCCACGAGCCTGCAAATTTCTGAGCAAGGGTCGCTTAATAATCCGATACTGTTCCGCAATTGGACTATTCGGCTGATCAGGCGTGACGAATCCATTGCCAGCCAGGCGGGACAAATCCAGCGTAACCGCCGAATGATCCGATACAGATTCTGCTGATGACAGCTTAGCTGAAGAAGCTTTGCGCGACGGCTTCGAAGAGGCCACCTTGCCCACTCGCGACGACCCAGACTTCTTATTCTCAACGCTCGGGCCTGGCCGCACAGCCGAATCAAAACGCGCCTCAACGGTCTTCTTGGCTGCGGGGACTGCTGCCTCTTGCGGCAGCTCAGGCACCTCAACGCCAGCTTGTTTCAGTTGATCAAGACGCTCAACCGCTCGCTCTATGATGCTCACTCGTTCGCTCCATTCAGCCGGCAAAAGTCCGCAGGGCTAAAGCAATAGTCATCACACCAAAGCACCCCACTAAGGAACTCAATCCACCAGCAAACATTAGCCCCAAACGTTTTTCTCGCTTTGCACGCGCAGGATCTGGCACAACAGTAACAATACCCAAAACAGGGAACCCTGAAATTTCTCTTAAAGCCCGACCGTCGAAGAAAGTTGGCCGCGCTTGAGACATCACGAATGCCACAGCCGCACCCAGTGCGAGCGCCAACAGGCCAGCCAGGGGCATCAACAACATCCGATTTGGAGCAGAGGGTTTCTGCGGAACGGATGGCGGGTCAATCAAACGAAACTCCGCCACGCCTGATGATGCGTCCATCTCGACCGACATATTTGCAGTTTCACGCCGCGCGACGAGACTCTCATAATTTCTTTTATTGATGTCGTAATCACGGTTAAGCTGGGCGTATTCGGCCTCGATCTCCGGCAACATGCGCTCAGAACTCTTTAATGCATTTAAACGAGAGTCATATTCAGCCACTCGCGTTTTCAGCGATGCGAGGTTTGCCTCAGCCTCACTTAAACTCAGCTTCAATTGCTGGTAGACGGGATTAACATTCGCCGAAACAGCCGCTCCGCCCCCCTGCTTCCGGCGGGCCTCAAGTTCCTGCTTTTTCTGAGCCTCCAACTGCTCGATCAACCTGCGAGTGCTCGTTACATCGGGATGCTGATCGGTAAAGCGCTGCAAATATCCATCCAATTGTTTTTTCAATGCATCGATTCGCCCATCTATTTCCGGAATCGAGCCGCCGCCCGCTGCTGATGCGTTGGTGTCAGGCAGAAAAACGGGATCCTCTCCAGAAAGCTGGCGACGCAATGCATCGCGTGAATTTTCAAGCTCGCGCATTTCCAGACGTGCCTGATTGAGCTTGGCGGTCAAATCCCCAATTGCAGCAACGGAATCTTTTCCCGCATCACCAAACAGAGCGAGATTTTTAAGCTTGAATTCTTTCAGCTTGTTTTCCGCATCACTCAATTTCTTTTCATAGGATTTAATCTGGTCGTCAATAAACCGTCGCGCATCATCGGAATCCTTCTGTTTATTGCCCAATCCGGATTCGACGAAAATCGACACCAAAGCCTGTACAACACGCTTGGCGCGATCCGCGTTCGTGTCTTTAAAAGACAACTGAAACAAATCGTCGCGGCCGGCGCTCGTCACTTGCACACGACGAATCACATCGTCCACAAGCACCTCGCGCTGCTCCCGCGTTTTTACGGACAGATCCAAATCCGCCATGCGGATGAGTTTTTCAACATTGGGTCTGCTAATCAGGGTGCGACTGAGAATTGCGACTTGCTGCTCAACATTCGTAGGAACCGCAAGCCCCTGCATCAAGGGCTTGAGAACCGACTGGGTATCGACAAAAACGCGCGCCTTGGCCTCGTATTGATCGGGAAGCACCAACACGACCACCGACAGAACCATCCCCGCCAACCATGCGCCGGCCAGCCCCCACCAGCGGTACCGCCACATACCCCGCGCCGCTGCAAGCGCACTTGCAATAAACTCTTCCATTTCCAGGCCCTGACTAGAGACAACCGTGCCGAAACTTAGAACCAGCCTTGCGGAATGATTAATACATCGCCAGGCTTGACATCGACATTGGCCGAAACATCCCCGCGCCGCAAAAGATCCTTCAGCCTGACGCTGTACTGCTTTCCGCCTTCGGACGTGCGCAGAATCGTGGCGTGATTACCATCGGCAAAATCGGTAATCCCACCCACAGCGATCATCACATCCAACAAGGTCATTTTCTGCTTGTAAGCCAAAACCTGCGGTTTGGCCGCCTCTCCGACGACCCGGATCTGTTCGCTATACGGCCCCACGAAATTCGTCACGACAACCGTCACGATCGGATCGCGGATGTATTTCGACAGTTCTTTCTCGATATCCCGGGCAAGCGTGGAAGGGTCCTTGCCCATCGCGACAAGATCCTCCACGAGCGGCGTTGTGATCTTGCCATCTGGACGAACGGGAACCGCCATCGACAACTCGGGATTTCGCCAAACAACGATGCTCAACATGTCGCCAGGCCCGATCGCATAGCTGTAGTCGCTTGATGCTGCAACCCCCGGCGCAGCGGGGAAGGTATTTGCACACCCCCCGGTCACAGCGACACAAGCGGCCAAAAGCATAGTGCTAACCCAGCCAGGAATACGTGAAAAGGCAGCTACCATAATGTCTCTCCGTTACCGGGCACAAGCCGGCGAATAAAAAGCGTTTTGCGGATAGTACGCGAGCGAATCAAGAAAACTGAGGAAAAACAACACAGCAGAGCGCACCCGCTTGGACGCCCTGCGTTAAAAACAAACAAATGCCCAAAATCGGCTAGATTTTTGGCTTGAAACGAAGACTGCCATGCGAAAAATCCTGTTCATCGCCGAAGGTAACACACTCGCCCATGTTGCGCGCCCCGCGGCTCTTGCAGCCAGTCTCAACCCGACCGAGTGGAACATCACGCTCGCGCGCCCCCCGCGCTACGCAAACCTGCTCCGAACCCTTCCGCCGCATATTCACCAGGCTGACCTGATCGCCTGCCCGCCAGAGCAGTTTCAAACCAGGCTGGCGAAAGGAGCCATCCTGTATACATTGCAAGAGCTACAGGCTTATGTACGGCACGATCAGGCATTATTTGAAGACTTCTCGCCCGATATCGTGATCGGCGACTTTCGCATTTCACTTGCGGTCAGCGCGCGCAAGCGGGGAATTCCTTACGTCGCCTTGTCCAATGCGTATTGGAGCCCGAATTTCATCCGCCCGCCTCTTGCGCCCGAGCTTCCGTTTACGAAGTTTCTGCCCATCTCTCTCGCAAACCACGTCTTTGCGGCCATCGCCCCGCTCGCGTTCCAATTTCACGCAAATCCGATGAAGAAATTGCGGCAAGAGTACGGGCTGTCGAATCGCGGCTTCACCCTCAATCACGCCTATACCGAATCGGATCTGACCCTCTACTGCGACGCCCCCGAACTTTGCCCCACGCTTCAGCTCGGCCCCACTGAGCGGCTGATCGGCCACGTTGGATGGGCCCCGGATGTTCCATTACCGTCCTGGTGGGAGAATGTCCCCAACTCAAAACCCATCGTTTATATCAACCTGGGCAGCTCGGGAAACATCAAAAACAGCCTGAAAATCCTCACAGGAGCCCTGAACTGCGGCGTCACCGTCATATTCGCCACGGCGGGGCGCAAGCATCCTGAACTGCCGCAGACAGAACAGCTGTTTACCACGGATTTTATCCCTGGAGATTTAGTCGCGCGTAAAGCAGCCGCCGTCATCTGCAATGGTGGCAGCCCGGCGACCTACCAGTCCCTCTGCGAAGGAACGCCCGTTCTCGGCGTGCCTGCGAACCTTGATCAACACCTGAACATGTATCTCGTTAGTCAGGCGAGACTTGGCCAACAAGTCCGTTCGGACCGATGCTCGATTCAGGCAATCGAATCCCGTTTAAGCAGACTGCTGAACGACCCGCTCGCGCGCGAACGCGCGCAGGCTTTTGCAAATAAAACCCGCGAATCCGCGGCCACGGCATTCTACCGTGAGTTAACAAGCAGCGGCTTCTGAGAACCTGTTTCATCACGAGGCTGGGTGGATCTCATGCGCTGCTCGCACTCAGTTGCCACACTCGCGGTCATTCTGCGCGAAGTCGCAGAATCCATTTGTCCTCCGAGAGTGGATTCTGCGACTGCGCTTCGCTCCGCGCAGAATGACCGCGAAGTACAGCCTCTCCAACAGGCTCTCTGAAGCCAAGCCAACAAAAGCAAAGCCCGCCGGAAAACGGCGGGCTTTGTTGGTTCAGCCAAACCGGCTCACGCCGGCAAAGGCATCTCCGATATCAGCTGCGGCGACGACGGGACATACCCACCAAGCCCAGCAGAGCAGCGCCTAACAAACCGAGCGTCGCAGGCTCAGGAACATTATTATCCTTGTAGAAGGACGAAGTAGCGTGAGTTTCGAACTGATAATCGCAACGACCGTAGGCGACATTCCCATCCTTGTCCATACCGTTCACAGAGGCTTGAGTACCATCGCAGATCAAGCCGTTAACTTTTCTTCCCTGCCCATCGACGGAATAGTACGGCGTTTCGCCAACAACCTGAGCCGACGGATTCGCCTGATAGAACGGCGTTTGCAGGAAGGTTGTATCGCGCAAGGAGATCTCCATCATATCGATCGCCGTGCGGAAAAAATCCTCATCAACGTAAGTAGCCTGGACCCCCACAGTGTCGGTACCCAAGCCGCTAGTGCTCAAAACGCCATTCAGATTATCCTCATCCAACTGGTCCAACAGGCCAACGTCAGAACCCGTCTGACTGAATAAACCACTTAGAGAGACAAGCGTGCCCTGGAAAATTGCCTGTCCTGCATCGTATCCTGTACCGGCCAACTGGTTAACCGTGGAGTCCGCGCTGTAGTAAATCGTGAACGATGAGCTAGCCGGATCGGTCAGAGAGAAGCTTGCCGTCCCATTTGAGTTGTACGTTAGGGTTTCATAGAACGACACCTGGAATGTAAATTGCCCCGTTGGAGTCAGTGACGAAGCCGTGCCAGTCTGGCTAAAGCTATTAAGAAAGCCCTGCGCCACAACCTGAACGGTGCATGGCTGTGTAGGATCGCAAGAAAGCGCGCCGATAGCGAGCGCATTGTCAGGCGCCCAATTGAAGCTCTGGATTGAGGCCCCAGTGCCGCCCTGGCCCGTCTGATCAAACATAATGCTATCGGCTTGAGCGGATACCGCTGCGCCTGCTAGCAAAGAAGCAATGATTAACTTTTTCATGATCTCTCCTCTTAACCGTTAATCTGTTAACTCGGCATCCGCGAGAACGAGTTCATCTAAGCAAATGCAGTGCCAAAAAAAGTTAACATTGCAGATCAACGACTTAAAGTCCATCCGAAACTATCCGCAAAGAAATCGTAAAGAAAATCGACGATTTGATGATTTTGTGGTTTTGCTGTATCAGATCGCATTGGTACGCACAAGCAACTTATCGACATCGAGACGCAAGGAGCGGGACCTCGGCTCTGCGCCAAACCCGATCCGCCCGATCCAGAATGCCCGCCCAAGCCCATCCCGGCCGATTTTTTCGACCAGCGAATCCCGGATTTCCCGGGCACGCAGCAGCGCGGCAGGGTTTTGCGTAAAACGGAGCCCCTTCTCGCTGTAGCGGGAAAAAATGAGCGGGGTCATTTCCGGCTGCTGCCACATTCCCTGCTGCGTGAGTGTGAGCCAAAATCGTTGCACCGCCCGGCCGGCTTCAACTTCCCGAATGGGGTTGTCCAATGGTTCGGGAGCCAGGAGCACGCAATGCGCCGCGCAACGCAGGCCCGGCAATACGTCGAGTTGCAGACGCGGGGCCAAAGTGCCGCCGAACCATCGGTTCATGAATTGGACGCGCTTCCAGTCCCGCATCGCCCATTCCATCATCCGGGCGGTCAGGAAATCCACACCGACGGCCTCTTCGGGGAGCTTGGTATCGCTGAAGCGGGTACGCCATTCGATTATGCTGCTATGAACCTTGTAAGCCTCTTCGGTCACAAGCCGAATCCAGGCGCTCCGGTATAGAAGCTTGGCGAAGGATCGGCGCGCGGCGGGTGTATCGAACCACAGAATGGAGACGCCCATGTCACACACCGATGCCTCAAGCGCTTCACGCAATGCGAGCGTCAGGCCCCCGATTTTCATTGGGCGCCGCTGTGTTGCCCGCTTTGTCACAAAGGGGGCCAAGGGGCTTTCCGGGCGCTCTGGTGCATCGCGCAATACGACACGGTATTTCGGTTTGGTTGCGTCGCCTGTCGCCAGATGCTCGACTTCGCAACGCAAACCGTAAGCGGAGGCCGCGATGTCCATCGTTTCCAACAAGGCGCCATGCGCCAGATGGCTCGGCATGCCGTCGAGGTCGTAGACCACATGGTCGCGGGTATCGAATCCGTGCGCGATGACTTCGCGCGGCGAAACCAGCTCGAATCTCCAAGGCTGAGTGTTGTCGCCGCTTGGCGCCCAACGCGCAAGATCGAGAATGGCGGTCAGGGTTTCCATGCTACTCACTTAAGGCCAAGTTGCCGCAGACCAATCGCAATCGCGAGTCGCTGCAAAGGGTTGCGATGCCCGCCCGGGCGCCAGGCCGTGCGCATGCGCTGGGTAAACGCGTCGAAATGGTAGCTGCGCGGCGCGGCGCAGATCGGCCCTCTGCCGAGAATCAATTTCAGCGTTTCGGTCGCGGCCACCCCCGCGCACAGCATGCACCCCATTGCCGTCGAAGGCCCCTTTCGGTTTGCAAGATCGACTCGGTTCGGTTCGACCAGATAACCGGCATGCAGGCGCTGCGGCGCGAGACCGACGAGAAAGCGCAAGGCTTTCTCATCATCGCTGCGCCCCTCGAAGCCGAAGTAATCTTCGAAACTCATTCCGTCCGGCGTGAAGACCAGAATGGAAGTTCCCATGCCCAGCGGGGCGGCTGTCACGGCCGGAATACCTTTTTTGCGGCATGCGGCAAAAATTTTCTGGCGCGCTTCGAACGCGAAGAAATCAAGCCCATCGACATACACCGAGACGCCATCGAGAAACGCATCGGCATTTTCACCCGATACGCCTTGCGGAAAGATGCGCAGATCGAGTTCAGGGTTGATGTCGCGCGCCATCCGGGCCGCGACATCGGCCTTGGGATGCCCTACCGTCGACAGCATGGCGCCCGCTTGACGATTGAAGTTCGGGTAATCGAAGCGATCATAGTCGGCGATGGAAAATGCGCCGACACCCAAGCGGGCGAGCGTCAATAGGTGGTGCGCTCCGACCCCTCCCAAGCCCGCGACGGCAACCCTTGCGCGCCGCAGCTTCGCCTGCTCGGCTTCCGTCACCCAGCCGAGGTTGCGTGAGAAGGCTTCGTCGTATGGAAAATTCGTTGTCATTTGAGCTTGCTCCCTAATTTTTCGATCCGAGCGGTTTTCACGGCCACGCATGGAAGCAAACGGCTGGAAACGCTGCAACCACAGAATATCTTCAAGCACAATGTATTATGAGGCGTGAAGCACGACACATTTCAGCACAAGAAAGCTGTCTCATTGATATACACACGGAGTGACAGAGGGAATCCGACGCTGTTTAATTGACATGGAGTCGACAAAGCTGTTCTGAGTATTGAAAGGCTGTCTTTTTATTATGAATCCTCTAGCACCAAATTTAGGCGAAAGCTTCCGGCAGCTATTCCAAATCAGTATCGCGCTGAATGAAACGGACCGCGAAGAGGTGTTCCGTATCCGGCACGATGTGTACTGTAAAGACCTCCACTGGGAGCCGGAACAAGCAAGCGGGATGGAATCGGATCATTATGACGGTCATTCGATTCACTGCCTGATTCGAACCAACGAAGCCCCGCCCCACCGGGTAGGCTGTGTGCGGCTGGTGATCCCTTCTCCAGACAATCCTAGCGAACAGCTCCCTCTCGAAGAGTCCTGCGCCAATACATTGGACCGTTCCTTGTTTGATCCCGCAACGCAGGATCGCCGCCATATCGCGGAGGTTTCGCGGCTGGCAATCGTCAACAGTTTCCGGCGACGCAAAGACGAAGAGCGCGAGCCGGGAACTATCCAATCTCGTGACTTCGGCACCGAGGAGAACCCGCGTTTCCCGTTTATCCCCGTCGGCCTTTATCTCGCAGGTTATGCGGTTGCGGAGTTTCTTGATCTCGAAAATACCGTCGTCTTGACCGAACCGCGGCTGGCAAAACACTTCAATCGAATCGGCTTCGATATCCGGCAGATCGGCGGGCCAATCGAACATCGCGGGACAAGAATTCCGTCGGTCATGCATATACCGACCGCGATCAAAAACATGCGCCCGATGCTGCAACCGATGTGGCAATTGATCCGCGATAAGGTCCAAGAGGACTTCAAGGCTGCCGGCCCGAATCCGCTACCGTGGCTGCCGGAGAGCGCTTTCGCAAGCTGATTCTTCCTGAGAACCTGCTCATAGTCTTGCTGCGAGGCTGTGATCGGGGCTCATGCGCTGCTTGGAATCCTCATTTATCACTTATAAACTCCGGTCCCTGCGCTGCTCTTCGCCCCGCTGACCACGGGTCGAGTTGTAAGCGAGACAAGCCTTATGGGCGGCGAAGACGCCTCAAATTCGTGGCGTCACTGCCTCTCGCGACAGACTCTGAACAGGTTCTGAATGACAAGCGTAAAAAAACGGCTCCCGAAGGAGCCGTTTTGTTTCATGACCAACGGCAGATCAGTCCGCCTTAAGTACGGAACGAATCTGTTCCAGCGCAATCGGATCCTCGATCGTCGTCATATCGCCGGCTTCGCGCCCTTCGGCCAGGGCCTGAATGGCACGGCGCAGTAATTTGCCTGAACGGGTTTTCGGCAGAGACGTCACGAAATGCACATGGCTCGGCCGCGCAATCGCGCCCAGCAGTTCGTCGACCGTTTTCATGACGGCGGCTTCAAGTGCCTTGCGTTTCTCTTCGCTATCGACCGACGCGGCATCCTTGACGACCGCGAAGGCGATCGGCATCTGGCCCTTGAGCGCGTCGTTGACGCCCACAACAGCGACCTCCGCGATGGCGGGATGCGCTTGCACGGCCTCTTCGATCTCACGCGTGCCGAGCCGATGGCCTGCCACATTGATCACGTCGTCGGTACGCCCAAGGATGTAGTAGTACCCCTCTTCGTCGCGAATGCCCCAATCGAAGCTGGAATAGACCAAAGGCTCTTTGAAGAGCGAGAAATAGGTGCTGACAAAGCGCCGGTCATCCCCCCACACGGTTGTCAGACAACCGGGAGGCAGGGGCGGCACGACGCCGACAACGCCTTTTTCGTTCGTTTCGACCTCGCTCCCGTCTTCGCGGAAAATACGCAAGTCATAACCGAATACCGGAAAACTCGGCGAGCCGGTCTTGATCGGCGTTTCTTCGACGCCTGGCATTGCGGACAGCATCGGCCAGCCGGTTTCGGTTTGCCAGTAATGGTCATACACGGGACGCCTAAGCTCGCCCAAGATCCACTCGTGCGTCGGCTGATCGAGCGGCTCGCCGGCCAGGAACAAAGTTCGCAGGCAGGACAAGTCGTGTTTGTGAATCAGTTCGGACGGATGCTTTTTGAGTACCCGGATCGCCGTGGGCGCCGAGAACATGATGTTGACCTTGTACTTTTCGACGATGCTCCACCAAACACCCGCATCGGGTTTGATTGGCGTGCCCTCGTACATGATCGTTGCCATACCGGCGATCAGCGGGCCGTAAATGATGTAGCTGTGCCCCACCACCCAGCCGATATCCGAGGTCGAGAACATCGTCTCGCCTGCATGACCGCAGTAGATGTGCTTCATCGAGGCGGCAAGCGCGACCGTATAGCCGCCGATATCGCGCTGCACGCCCTTGGGCTTGCCCGTCGTTCCCGAAGTGTAAAGGATGTAGCTCGATTCGGTGGCGTCCATCTCTGCGCACGGCACTTTGGCATCGATATGCTCGGCGCGCAGCGTGGCGTAATCGAGATCGCGCCCTTCCACACGCGGGAAGCCGATATCGAGCTTGCGATCGACAATCACGACTTTCGCGGGCGGATGTTCGGCCAGGTGACAAGCCTCATCGACGAGATGCTTATACGGAATGGAGCGGCCGCCGCGCATGCCCGCATCGGCGGTAATCATCAGCTTCGGGCGCGCATCGTCGATCCGCGTCGCCAAACTCCCCGCCGCAAAACCGCCAAACACGACCGAGTGGATTGCGCCGATCCGCGCGCAGGCCAGCATCGCAAACGCGGCTTCGGCAATCATTGGCATGTAGATCAATACCCGATCACCGCGGCCCACGCCCTGGCTCAGGAAGATCGCGGCGCAGCGTTCCACTTCGCGCTGTAGCTCGGCAAAGCTATAGGTGCGTTCTTCGCCCGTTTCGGTCGAAATGTAAATCAGCGCAGGCGCATCGGGCCGCTTGGCGGCATGGCGGTCGACCGCGTTATGGCAGAGATTGAGTTTTCCACCCGGAAACCATTTCACAAACGGCGGATTGGAATAATCGCAAATGACCTCGGGCTGCGTCTGCCAATCGACCAGTTGAGCCTGCTCGCGCCAAAAAGCGTCACGCTCCGTAATTGAGCGACGATGGAATTCCTTAAGATTCGTCATATTCCTCCCTCAAAACAATTCAGCCCCTTCAGGCTCGAACGGTTATTAAACTGAAGACGACAGCACACACAAGGGGGAAGCCCGAATTCGGGTTCGGGAAGGGGGGATCTACACAGCGAAACCGCTCAATACTTGGTTATTACTCACCGAAAGCAGATATCGGCTTAACGACCTCCGTTTTTTCGATATTGATCAGATTAGCCCGTTCCGCAAGCAAGCCCAACGGCAGTCCCGCGCGGTACTCGGCATCGATGAACTCAAGCAAGGGCATCATCGTTCCAATCAACTCTCTGATCCGGCGCCGGACTTCGTCGACTTGCCCTGTGCGCAGTTGCGTCAAAGCATGGTCGACACTCACCGCAAGACGGCTGAAGCGGCCAACGCTTTCGGGCGTGACCTCGCCCGCTTCCGATACGACGATGTTGCCGCCCATCGTCTTACCGTCCTGCGCCCGCGCAACAGCCGTCGCGATCAGTTCTTCGAGCGTCATGTGCGCATCGCCATTTGCGCTCGCCAAGCCGATCGTCAAACTGATCCGGATCCGCTCTTCCTTGTAGGTCATCACGATCGTTTCGATCGACCGCCGCAGGCGTAACGCAAAAGCGCCGCATGCGTCCAGATCGGCCGAAGGGGAAATGATCGCGAACTGACCCTCCGCCAGATGCGCCACCGTGTCTTCTTTGCGCACCTTAGCCGACAATAGCTTGGACATCTTGCGGTGAATCAACTGCGCGACATGGTGCCCGTAGCGTTTGGAAAGATCGCTGAAATGGTCGATCTCGATCGCCATCACGCTGACGTCGCCCTGGTAATTGCGCACCAGTTGTTCGCGGCTCTTTTCCAACTCACGACGGGTCTGCGCCAGCTTGACCAAGGCATCCAAGCGCGCGAGCAATTCGACCGTCGGCGTACCTTTGCTGATGAAATCGGTCGCCCCGAGCGATTTCGCGCGCTCGCGCGCCTCGTCCTCATCCTCGCCCGAGATGATAATCGTCGGCAGATCCTGAATCCGCGATATCTTCGATGAGCGAATCCGCTCAAGCAGCCCGAAGCCGTCGAGCTTTGGCATGGCGATATCGGAAATTACAACCTCGATCGTCGGATCGAGCAGCAAAGTCTGCCATCCGGCTTCGCCGTCGACTTCCTCGCGCACATCGAAAGTCGCCCGGATCTGCTTGATCAACGAAGCGCGCACCATGCGCGAGTCGTCGATGATCAGCACACGGGGAAGTTGCGAGCCAAACTGTTCGTGTGTCGGATTCATTGAAAGTGAGTCTGGAGAAATTTATTGAGAAACACGCACCACCACGCGCCCGTGCGCCTGGCCGGCAATGTATCGGTCGAATTCCTGTGGCAATTCATCAAAGCTGATTTCACGCGTCAAACGCTCAAAATGCGCAGGTTTCAGATCCGATGCTAGCCGCGCCCATATATGCTCGCGAATCGCCGCACCGACATACCCGGAATCGATGCCGAGCAAGCTTACGCCACGCAGGATGAAAGGCATCACCGTCGTATTGAGGTCGGAACTGGCCGCCAACCCGATACTGGCGATCGTGCCCCAGGGCTTCATCGTACTGGCAATCCAGCTCAACACCTCACCACCTAGATTGTCGACGGCACCAGCCCACAAACCTTTATCCAAAGGGCGAATATTTTTCAAATCCAGCTCGCTGCGCAGCATCACGCGCGCGGCGCCAAGCGATTTGAGCCATTCAGCTTGTTCGGGTTTGCCCGTCAAGGCCACCACTTCGTAACCGCGCTGGGCCAGCATATCCACGGCCAGACTGCCGACGCCGCCGGTCGCCCCGGTTACGATGACCGGACCATTCTCGGGCTTGAGCCGGTTTTCTTCCATGCGCTGCACACCCAGCGCGGCGGTAAAACCCGCGGTTCCAAGCGCCATTGCCTGACGCAGGCTCAGCCCCTCGGGCAAGGGCACGACCCAGCCGCCCGGAATCAAAGCGTACTCGGCATATCCGCCGTGATGCGCCACGCCGATGTCGTAACTCGTCGCAAGCACTTGATCGCCGGGTTTGAAACGCGGCGCCGCACTGTGCTCGACGATACCCGCCAGATCGATACCGCCCACGCATGGGAAACGCCGAATAATGCGTCCCTTCCCGGTTCCCGCCAGGGCGTCCTTGTAATTGATGCTCGACCAAAGGACGCGAATCAACACGTCGCCGGCATCCAGCCGCCCTTCGTCAAGGGTCACAAAACCGGCCTTGTGCTGACGCTGCCCGTCCTGTTCAATCAGGTACGCTCTGAACTGCCGCATCTTTTCCCCCTTTTCTTCTTGAGCCACCCCAAGCCCGGTGGTGAGTCACCCCAACTTGAAAGTTGGGGCTTCCTCGCCACGAATACGATCCGTCACAGGATACACACCACGCAAATCGCTGTGACCCTATCGGCGGATTATAGGCCGAGCATGAGAACGAATCGTTCGCAATCCACCACTTGATGTCAGCCAACAGATTCTCAATAATTCCACTTACAACTCGCCACTCAAGCCACGCGAGAAATAACCGTAGATTTACCTAAGGTAAACCCTTAGACAGGTCCTCAGCCTGAATCACTATATGCTGCGCAAACCCTTCACCGATCAGAGAAACTACGTTTCCTACTTCCGCAGCCAGAATATTCCCGTGCTGCGGAAGACGGCACAAACGCTAGCCGCGCAGAAAGCCGACGAGGACAAAATTTCCACTCGCCAAATCGCAGCGGTGGTGCTCGACGATCCGTTAATGGCGCTCAAGCTGATGATGCATCTACAACGCAGCCGCGGGGGCCAGAAAGACCACCAGATCACGACGATTGAGCGAGCTGTGATGATGCTCGGCGTGACGCCTTTTTTTAGACACTTCTCCAACCTCACCACGGTCGAAGAGCAGCTTGCGGCTTACCCAAACGCGCTGGTTCACGCGCTCAGAGCCATCACCCGCGCCAGGCGCGCCGCCGGTTATGCGCGCGATTTCGCCCTCATGCGGCATGACATCGATGTAGACGAAATTACGCTGGCGGCCTTGCTGCACGAAGTAGCGGAAATTCTCTGCTGGTGCTTCGCGCCGGAACTCTCTCAGCAAACCCTGGTTTTACAAAATAAACACCCCGGCACCCGCAGCGCCCTGGTGCAAAAAATCACCTTCAACATAAGCTTTTCCGAACTACAGTTCATTCTCGCCCAAGAACTTGCGTTGCCGAAACTGCTGGCTGCGCTACTTGACCCTGCCGATGCCGAGCAACCCAGAGTGCGCACGGTTGCGCTCGCCACCGACCTCGCTCGCCATGCGGCAAACGGCTGGGACGATCCCGCGCTGCCGGATGACTTCCGCAAACTGTCCGAATTGTTCCACCTGAATCCCGCGGCTCTCATGCAACGCATCGGACTCCACGGCGATGTTATCCGCCGACTCCTCCCACGTATCATTGATACGCCTCCCGATCCTGATCCGGTGCCTGAGCCCAATTGAAAGCCACTTGCAAAATCCTGCACCCAACCCAACAGGCTCAGAGACAAGTGCATTGAACCATTGCGTGACCACGGCTTAAGCGCAAGCCCCCAATCTTTAGTTTGGGGGACTCACCTCATCGTTCAAGTATCACGGCATCCTTCCAAAAACTCTAAAGACATACCCGCCGATGCCGATCTAAAAGACAGGCGTTCAAGCATGGATTGTGAATATTCCAAATAGATAATATATTCCGTTCGGATACTTCGCGATGGGGTTCCTTTGTCATCGCGCTCGGTTGTTTGCATCATGGATAACGTAGTCAATTTTCAACAACTGGTCGCCCGTCTCGAACGAGAGTGCAAGGCTTCTCCTACGGCCTATCGCGTAAAAGTCATTTTTCTCGCGCTGCTCGGCTACGCCTATATCGCAGTCTTATTGGGCGTGGCGCTGGGCGGCTTGCTTTTCGGTCTCGCAACGCTTCTCCTCGGCCATTTGCGGATGGGGGTTCAATTACTCATCGTCGCGGGAATTATGAGTGCCATTGTCATTCGCGCGTTCTGGGTCCAGATTCCGCCGCCCAAAGGCCATCGCCTCAAACCGCGCGAAGCGCCCGATCTCTTCAAACTGCTCGCCAGACTACGCAAGCGCGAAAAGGGTCCGCGAATCCACGAAATCGTCCTGACCGCCGAATTCAATGCTTCCATCATGCAGACGCCGCGCTTCGGCCTGTTTGGCGGCTATCGCAACAGCCTGTTGATCGGCCTACCTTTGATGCAGGGCCTGAGCCCGAAAGAATTCGCTTCGGTGCTGGCGCATGAGTATGGCCATCTTTCACATGCGCACGGCAAGCTCGGCGCCTGGGTCTACCGCGTGCGGAGCATTTGGCTGCGCATGGCGGGCGCTTTCGACAACAGCGGCTCATGGCTCAACCGCAGCCTGCTGCGTTTCTTCCACTGGTACATCCCGTATTTCAATGCCTACAGCTTCGTCCTCGCGCGCCGGCAAGAATATGAAGCGGACCGCGCTTCGGCACGCCTCGTGGGCGCTCGCGTAGCGGCCGACGCGCTGGTCGCGGCGGATCTCAAGGGCCGTTTCATGGCCGAACAGTTCTGGCCGGGCCTCTACGCTCAGGCGGATCGCAGCGCGCAGCCAGGTTTTCTTCCGCATGCGGCCATGCGCAATGTGCTGCGTCGCGGAGCGGGAGATAAGGACAACGAACTTTGGCTGCAAGAATCCCTGAAGCGCACCACGGTTCATGACGACACGCACCCGAGCCTGCGCAGTCGTCTGAAACGGCTTGGCCAGCGTGCCCGCACGCCGCAGCCTATCGAGAAAAGCGCCGCGCAACGCTTGTTTGGCAGCAGGCTGCCCAAACTCGAAGCCTATTTCGACAAAGCCTGGCTCAGAAAAACGGGCTACGCCTGGACCGTCCGCCATCTCGATGTGCGCGAGGCCGAAGAGATCGTTTCCCGCTATCCCAAAGGATTCACGCCAGGTTTCGATCCAAAACTCTATGCCGAACTGGGTCTGGCGTATTACACGCTCGGCGAGTACACGGAGGCTTTACCACTGTTGCGCGATGCCGCGCTGGAGCTAGAAAATTCCGCCGAAACCGCGATGGCCGCCGCACAGATCATGCTCGCGCAAGGCAATATCGACGCGGTGCGATTCCTTGAGCTAGCGATGAGTCGCAATAGAGATTACATCTGCGAAGCAACATGGAGCGCATGGCAGTTCTACGCAAAACGCGGCGATAAAGAACAAGCGATGCGCTGGCGCAATCGTTTCAGACTGATCGCCACTGAAACGAAAAATCGTGCGCTGCGCGCGGAACAGCGCAGGCTCTATCCGCAAGGCGGCTCGCCCTACCCGGCCTTGCTTTCCAGCAGCTCCCAACGCTCAAGCAATTGGAGCAGTTCGACCTCAATGGCTTCCAGCCTCTGGTTGAAGCGCGGCACATCCTGGGGCCGCTCGCGATAAATCGCCGGATCGGCCAGCTGCTGTTGCAAGCCGGTTTGTTCGGCTTCGAGCGCCGCGATCTTCCCTGGTAGCTGCTCCAACTCACGCTTCTCGTTAAAGCCCAGTTTCGCTGCACGTGCGCTTGTCTTGCGTTCGGGCTCAGCGGGCTTTGTAACTTTGCCTGCCTGTTTTTCCGGCGCGGCCGATTCCACATCGCGGACGCGTTTCCAGTCCTGATAACCGCCCGCATATTCGCGCCAGCGGCCTTCGCCTTCGGCGGCGATCGTCTGCGTCACCACATTGTCGAGAAACATGCGGTCGTGACTGACGAGGAAAATCGTCCCGTCATACTCCGCCAGAAGCTGTTCGAGCAATTCAAGCGTTTCGACATCGAGATCGTTGGTCGGCTCGTCGAGCACGAGAATATTCGCCGGCTGCGCAAAAAGCCGCGCGAGCAGCAAACGATTGCGCTCGCCGCCCGAGAGCGAACGCACCGGCGAACGCGCGCGCTGCGGCGAGAACAAAAAGTCTTCGAGATAGCCGATGACATGCTTTTTCGTCTTGCCGATTTCGACCCAATCGCTACCAGGGCTGATCACATCGCAGATCGGCATCTCGGAATCGAGCTGCACGCGGAACTGATCGAAGTAAGCGATCTGCTGTTTGGTTCCGCGCCGCACCTGACCTTGGTCCGGTTCGAGGTCGCCGAGAATCAGTTTGAGCAGGGTCGTTTTGCCCGCGCCATTCGGGCCGATCAGACCAATCCGGTCGCCGCGCATCACGCGCGTCGAAAAATCGCGGATCACCATCTTATCGCCGAAACGCTTCGTCACCTGCGTCAGCTCGGCGACAAGCTGCCCGCTCGCGTCACCGCGTTCGAGCTGGAGATTGACATTGCCGACACGCTCGCGCCGCGCCGCGCGTTGGTTGCGCAATTCTTCAAGGCGTTTGACGCGGCCTTCGTTACGCGTGCGCCGGGCCTCCACGCCCTTACGAATCCACACTTCTTCCTGAGCCAGGAATTTGTCGAAATCCGCATTCGCCTTGGCTTCGATTTCAAGCATCTCGGCCTTGCGCCGCTGGTATTCCGAAAAACTGCCGGGAAAGCTTGCGAGCCTGCCACGGTCAAGCTCCACAATCCGCGTCGCCACCGCATCCATGAACGCGCGGTCATGCGTGATGACCACCACGCCGCCACGGAACGAGCGGATCAATTCTTCGAGCCAGGCGATCGCGTCGATGTCGAGATGGTTCGTCGGTTCATCGAGCAGCAATAAATCCGGCTCGCCCGCCAAAGCCCGCGCCAACGCCACGCGCTTGACGCCGCCGCCCGACAGGCTGGCGACTTGCGCCTCGCCATCGAGCCCGAGCCGGTCGATCACCTGCTCCACTTTGTGATGCAGCGTCCAGCCATGCGTCGCTTCGAGCCGATGCTGCAAATCTTCGAGCCGCGCGAGCGCCGCCGTATCGCCGTGGGCAACCTCCTGTGCGCAAGCGTGATAGTCGGCAATCAAGCGCGCCGCCTCGCCCACGCCTTCCGCCACCGTCGCGAACACATCGCGGCCAAGCTCGAAATCCGGCTCCTGCGAGACATAAGCCACCCTCAGCCCAGGCTGCCGCCAGACCATCCCATCGTCGAGCCGCGCACTGCCCGCCAGCGCGCGCAGCAGACTCGATTTGCCCGCCCCATTGCGCCCGATCAGCGCAACACGCTCGCCGGGTTCGAGCACCAGTTCGGCATGGTCGAGCAAAGCCACATCGCCAAACGCGAGACAGGCGGAATTGAGGGTCAGTAAGGGCATGGCTATACCGGGATGAACACGGCTTGAGGAAAAGGCCAGATTTTACTCTCCCGTCCGCGCCATATTGGCCGAGTTTCTGACCTCCAGACGGACACCTCTTTTATTCGTGAGGCGCGACATCCTGCTTGGCATACAAATCCAGACGCTCATAGGCATCGGCAAGCGCACGTTGCGCGCGCTTGCGTTCGGTGATGTCGGTCAAAGCAATCGACAACGCCACCACCACACCCTCCATATTGCGCAGCGGTTTAGTCGAAACCTGGAAGCTCCGACTCTTCCATTCGATTTCTCTGTCCAGCACAGGCTGCCCCGCATCAATCAAAGCAAAATCCCGCTCGATTTCCCGGGCGCGCTGCGGCCTAAGAACACGCAAAGACTGTCCGAGCAAATTTTCGACCGTCATACCGAAAAGCTTGGCCTGAGCCAAGTTTACGGCCACATAGCGCAAATTCCGATCGACAACATTCAAAGGCAAAGGCACCAGGGAGTAAAGTGACTCAAGCTGAAACACACGCGAATAAACAGCGGAAACATCGCGATCGATTCCGCAAAACCCTTTGAAGCGGCCATCGGGCCAAAAAATCGGCACGCCGCTGGTTTCATGCATAGTAATCGAACCGTCCGCACGCCGTACACGATTCACAAGACCGTTGAACGGCTTACGCTCACTAACAAAACGCTTGAAGGCTCCCGCGATGCGAACGACCTCCTCTGGCGGCATGAAATCGAAAGGCGTGCGGCCAAGGATCTGCTCGGTCGGATAACCCAACAGCTCGGAACCCTTGGCCGACGAATAAACATAACGGCCTTTATCATCGACTTCCCAAATCCAATCGGAATTCAGCTCGATCAAGTCGCGTAGCCACCGCAATTTATCGGCGATATGGCTGGGTTCCTTCTTCATATGCGTCTCCAAATCCAATGCCTTAATACGACCTACGCAGGACTGAATCGGCGCTAAGATTTTCCGATTGCTTGCGACAAAGCGTCATGCCGCACATAGCGATCGAGGCGTTCGTGCGCCTCGGCAAGCGCTTGCTCGGCAGTTTTACGTTCGGTGATATCGGTCGAAGCAATCAACATTGCAATCACACCCCCTGCCATATCGCGCAAGGGCTGGACCGACACCTGGAAATGCCGCCCCTGCCATTCAACTTCACGCTCGGGAATCGGCATTCCCGCATCGATCAAGGCAAAATCATGCTCGATTTCGCGCGCGCGTTCGGGCCTCAAATCGCGCATCGACTGCCCCACGATTTCATTGACGGGCTTGCCGTAAAGCTCGGCCATTGCATTGTTGAGCGTAACATGAACCAAATCCCGATTGACCACATACAAGGCAATCGGCGCCAGGGCATAAAGCGCTTCAAGACGGAGCACGCGCGACCAGACTCGCGTTACATCGCGGCTGATGCCGCGATAACCTTTAAGGTTGCCGTCGGGCTCAAAAATCGGCTCGCTGCTGGCTTCAAGCACCACGATGCGGCCATCGGTGCGCCGCACGCGATGAACAAAGCCGGTGAATGCCTGTTTCTGCGCTAAGAGCTTTCCAAGCTCGCTGGCAACGCGGGACATTTCGTCGCTGGGTATGAACTCGTAAATAGTACGCCCTAGAATCCGCTCGGTCGAACACCCTAGCAGTTCGGAACCTTTCGCCGAGGAAATGATGAAGCGCAACCGCTCATCCACCTCCCAGATCCAATCGGGGCTCGCCTCAAGCAAAGCCCACAGCCGCTGTAATTCATCCGCTACATAGTTCGATCTCATGATTCGGATCTCCGACACCTTCTTTGAGCGTGAATCGCCCCAAGCTGAAGCTTGGGGTTTCTTCGCCACGCATCAGGACGCCTTTGGCGTCAATAACGCTTGTCTCACTGACCCCGCCATGAATGACGGGGCTTGCGTTCGACGTGTGGTCAGACGAAAACTGCCACAACCGGCGCATGCTCAATCGCGCAAGTCGAACCTGCCGACCGCATTCACGATAGCAGAGATGATCCGACTCGGCGGCGATCGGATCGGGACAACTTCTTACCTGGCCTTCATGCGCAGTTCCGCCGAGCGCGCATGCGCTTGCAGCCCTTCGCCATGCGCAAGCACCGAAGCAATTGCACCAAGCCGCTGCGCACCGGCCTGCGACATGCGGATCACGGAACTGCGTTTCTGGAAATCGTAGACACCGAGCGGTGAAGAGAAACGTGCACTGCGCGCAGTCGGCAACACATGGTTCGGACCGGCGCAATAGTCGCCGAGCGCTTCGACCGACCAATGGCCAGCGAAAATCGCGCCCGCATGGCGGATTTGTGCGATCAAGGGATCAGGGTCGTCAACCGAGAGTTCCAAATGCTCCGGCGCGATTTGATTGGCGATTGCGCAAGCTTCGTTCAAATCGCGCACCTGAATCAAAGCGCCGCGCTTGGCCAGCGAGGCCGCAATCGTCGCGGCGCGCGGCATCGTCGGCAAGAGTTTGGCGATCGAAGCCGCGACACGCTCGATGAAGACCGCATCCGGGCACAGCAGTATCGATTGCGCCAGCTCGTCGTGTTCCGCTTGAGCGAACAGATCGATTGCGATCCAGTCCGGGTCGCCGCTGCCATCGGAAATAATCAGCACCTCCGACGGACCCGCGACCATATCGATGCCGACGGTCCCGAACACACGCCGCTTGGCCGCCGCCACATAAGCATTGCCGGGGCCGACAATCTTGTCGACCTGCGGAATTGTCGCGGTACCATAAGCCAGCGCGGCCACGGCCTGGGCGCCGCCGATCGTGAACACGCGGTCCACGCCGGCCACGGCGGCCGCGGCGAGCACGAGCGGATTGCGCTCGCCGCGCGGCGTTGGCACCACCATGATCAGCTCACCAACGCCCGCGACTTTCGCGGGCAGCGCATTCATCAGCACCGAACTTGGATAGGCCGCCTTGCCTCCAGGTACATACAGCCCCGCCCGGTCGAGCGGCGTCACTTTCTGGCCGAGCCGCGTGCCGTCGGCCTCTTCGAACTCCCAAGCGCTCAGCGGCTGGCGTTCATGATAGCTACGCACACGCGCGGCGGCTTCTTCGAGCGCGCTACGCTGCGCTGCGGGCAAGCCTGCCAGCGCCGCTTGAAGATCGGCTTGCGGCAGCTCGAGTTCAGCCACGCTCGCGGCGGTAACGCCATCGAAACGCTGCGTATACGCCAGAACCGCCGCATCGCCTTGCTGCCTGACCGCGAGCAGAATTTCACTGACGGCATTTTCGATCGCTTCATCGGTCGCCGCTTCAAAAGCCAGCAGCGCTTCGAGGCGCTGCGCGAAATCAACCGCCGAGGATGATAAACGCTGAATTTGACTCATTTGACCGCTCCCGCAAAGGCTTCAATGACCGGCTGCAACAGCGCATGTTTAAGCTTGAGCGCGGCCTGATTGACGATCAGACGCGAGCTGATCGAGAAAATTTCTTCGACCTCGACGAGATCGTTCGCGCGCAGGGTGCCGCCGCTCGAAACAAGGTCAACGATTGCGTCGGCCAGCCCGACGAGCGGCGCCAGTTCCATCGAGCCGTAAAGCTTTATCAGATCGACATACATGCCCTTGGCGGCAAAATGCTCGCGCGCGGTCTGGATGTATTTCGTCGCCACGCGAATCCGCGCCCCGCGCCGCGCCGCGGCCGCATAGTCGAAACCCTTCTGCACTGCCACGCACATGCGGCAGCGCGCGATGTCGAGATCAAGGGGTTGATAGAGACCATCGCCGCCGTGCTCGATCAGCACATCCTTGCCCGCGATGCCGAGATCGGCCGCGCCATATTGAACATAGGTCGGCGTATCGGTGGCGCGCACGATGACGAGCCTCACATCGGGCCGGTTCGTACCGATGATGAGCTTGCGCGACTTTTCCGGGTCATCGCTCGGCGTGATCCCGGCCGCGGCAAGCAAGGGCAGGGTTTCCTCGAAAATCCGCCCTTTCGAGAGCGCGAGCGTAATGCCTTCGAACGCTGCCATCAGTTCACCCGTTTGACCGAAGCGCCCAGTGCGCCGAGTTTTTCTTCGAGCCGCTCGTAACCACGGTCGAGATGATAAATACGGTCGACGAGCGTTTCGCCCTCGGCGACAAGCCCGGCGATCACCAGGCTCGCCGAGGCGCGCAGGTCGGTCGCCATCACGCTCGCGCCTTGAAGTTTCGGCATGCCGGTAACGACCGCGGTGTTGCCGTCGATCTTGATGTCGGCGCCGAGCCGGATCAGTTCGACGGCATGCATATAGCGATTCTCGAAAATCGTTTCGCGGATCATCGCCGTGCCGTCGGCAACGCAATTGAGCGCCATGAATTGCGCCTGCATGTCGGTCGGGAACGCGGGGTACGGCGCGGTGCGCAGACTGACGGCCTTCAGGCGTGCCGGCGCCGTAAGTGCGATCGCATCGCGCTCGGTCGTGATTTCGCAGCCGGCATCCATCAGCTTATCAACCACGATGTCGAGATAGCTCGCGCTTGTTCCGGTCAGGCGCACCGAACCGCCCGTGACCGCCGCGGCGCACAGATACGTTCCGGTTTCGATGCGGTCCGGCATGATGCGGTAGGTCGCGCCGTGCAGCTTATCGACACCGCGAATGCGGATCACATCGGTCCCGGCCCCCGAAATCTGCGCGCCCATCGCGTTGAGGCAATTGGCGAGGTCGACGACTTCGGGTTCGCGTGCGGCGTTTTCGATCACGGTTTCGCCCGTCGCTAGGCAAGCGGCCATCATCAGGTTTTCGGTGCCCGTCACCGTCACCATGTCGGTAAACAGCCGCGCGCCTTTGAGCTTGACGCACTTCGCGTCGATATAGCCGTGCTCGACATGAACCTCCGCCCCCATCGCCTGCAAGCCTTTGATGTGCTGATCGACGGGGCGCGCGCCGATCGCGCAGCCGCCGGGGAGCGAAACCTTCGCATGCCCCATGCGCGCGACGAGCGGCCCGAGCACGAGCACCGCGGCGCGCATCGTCTTGACGAGCTCATAGGGCGCGAGCGGGTTGTCGAGTTCCCTGGCGTCGAGGATGACCGTCGCGCCTTCGCGCTTGACCTTGACGCCCATCTGCGCGAGCAGTTTGAGCATCGTGCCGATGTCGTTGAGTTGCGGCACGTTGAGCAGTACGAGCGGTTCGGCCGCGAGCAAGGCCGCGCAGAGAATCGGCAGCGCCGCATTCTTCGCGCCGGAAATCGCGATTTCGCCCTCCAGGCGGCGCCCGCCGGCAATCAATAGCTTGTCCATTATTCGCCAAGCTCCTTGCGCAGCTCCGCCCATTGCGCAGGCGTATACGTCTGCAACTGCAAGGCGTGGATTTCATTGCCCATAAGCCTGCCGAGCGTCGCATACACGGCCTGGTGCTGGCGCACGCGCGGCGTGCCTTCGAACGCGGAACTGACGACGATGCCGGTGAAGTGCACCCCGTCGTCACCAAAGATCTGCACATGCTCGCAAGGCATTCCTTGCGCAATCAGTTTTTCAATTTCGCTTGCTTCGAACATCAAAAAATAAACCCTGTTAGCCGCGCAGCTTCCAACCGCGCGCGAGCAACTGCAAAGTGAGGCCCGCGGTGACGGCCAAAAACACGACGACGATGGAAAAACTAAGCCACGGCGACATATCGGAAACGCCGAGAAAGCCGTAGCGGAAACCGTCGATCATGAAGAAAAACGGGTTCAGACGCGAGATGCTCCTCCAGAACGGCGGCAGCGCATGCACCGAGTAAAACACCCCGGCGAGCATCGTCAGCGGCATGATGAGAAAGTTCTGAAAGGTCGCCAACTGGTCAAACTTATCGGCCCAAATCCCCGCGATCATGCCCAGGGTGCCGAGTAAAGCGCCGCCCAGGAGCGTGAACACGAGAATCCATAGCGGGTTCGCCAAAGGCAACTGCACGAACAGCAAGGACACCGCCCAAACGCCGAACCCGACGAGCACGCCACGAGTCGCCGCGGCGACGACATACGCGCAATAGAATTCACGATGAGAAATCGGCGGCAACAACACGAAAACGATGTTGCCGGTGACTTTGCTTTGAATCAGCGAGGAGCTGCTGTTCGCAAACGCATTTTGCAGCACCGACATCATCACCAGACCGGGCACGATGAAGGCGATGTATTCGATCTCGCCATAAACCCGCACATGCGGCGCCAGCACGTGGCCGAAGATCACGAGATAAAGCACTGCGGACAACACTGGGGCGCCGACCGTCTGAAAGGCAACCTTCCAGAAGCGCAACACCTCTTTGTAGAGCAGCGTCCTAAAACCGGAGCCTTCCGCTTTCATGCGGCCCTCCGCATCACTTCGACGAACACGCGTTCGAGGTCCGGCTGGCCGACCTCGAATTCAAGCACCTTGACGCCCGCGCCACGCACGGCGGCAAGCCGGTCGCTCAACACCTCATAGGAGTCCGACGCCCAAACGAGCCAATCGCCCTCGTGCTCCGGCGCGGGAATGCCAGGCGGCAGAGCACCCTCGATCTTCAAACGCAGCGTGCGGCCCTCGGCCGCGCGTAGCAAATTCTCGGTCCGATCGAGCGCCACGACACGGCCGGCCTTGAGCATCGCGATGCGGTTACACAGCATCTGAGCCTCTTCGAGGTAGTGCGTCGTCAACAAAATCGTATGACCGCGCTGATTCAGCGAGCGAATAAAAGTCCATAAACCCTGGCGTAGCTCCACATCGACACCGGCGGTCGGCTCATCGAGCACGATCAGCGGCGGTTTGTGCACCAGCGACTGCGCGACGAGGACGCGCCGTTTCATCCCGCCGGAGAGCTGGCGCATATTCGCATTGGCCTTGGCGGAAAGGTCGAGATTGGCAAGCAGTTCGTCGATCCAGTCGTCGTTATTGCGCAGCCCGAAATAGCCGGACTGGATGCGCAGCACTTCGCGCACCGTGAAAAACGGATCGAAGACCAACTCTTGCGGCACGACGCCAACCATCCGGCGCGCATTGCGATAGTCATCGACCACGTCGTGACCCATGACTTTGATACGCCCCGCGCTGAGCCGCAGAAGCCCGGCCAGCGCCGAGATCAGCGTCGTCTTGCCAGCGCCGTTCGGTCCAAGCAGAGCGAAGAACTCTCCCTCTTCAACCGCCAGATCGACGCCGCCCAGCGCGCGCAAGCTGCCGTATTCCTTGGCGGCCCCCACAACATCGAGTGCCTTCATGCGCGGACCTCGCCCAAGGGCAGGATTTCCCCAAGCCCATAGAGATCGGCGAGCGAGCGTAATTGCTCGGGCGCGCCCGCAAGCCGCAAGGGGCGCCCGCAACGCTGCGTCGCACGCATCCAGGCCAGAACGAGCGCCAGCGCGGCGGAGTCCACCGCCGTCACGCCGGACAAATCGATCTCGCGTCCCGACATTTCCTTCCCGCCGCCACAAAGCGTGCGGCCGACCTCAAGCAGGCCGGCCGCAGTTTCCATTGTGATCGGCCCCTCGACAACGAGGCGCTCACCTTCTTCGCGGATCATTTCTTGGCCGGAGCCCCTTCGTTTTGTGCGTTCTTCGACTTGAGCGAGGCGATCAAACCGTCGATTCCGCTCGCTTTGACTTCCTGACCGAAAGCGTCGCGATAACTCGTAATCAGGCTGACGCCGGCGACGGCCACGTCGAAAACCTTCCACTCGCCGTCCTTCAGGTAAAGCGAATAGTCGACCGAGTCGGGCTGCTGGCCGGCCTTGCGCACATCGGTCCGCACGATGACGTCGGTGTCGCCCGGCTGCATTTTCAGCGGTTTGAAGCTGATCTGGTAATCCTTGAAGCGTGTCAATGCGTTGGCATAGCTGCGCACGAGCAAGGTTCTGAATTCGGCGGTCAAATTCTTTCTCTGCTCGGGCGTCGCCGAGCGCCAGTCACGCCCCAGGGCCAGCGCGGTCATGCGCGTGAAATCGAAATGCGGCAGAATTTTCGCGTCGATCAGTTGCAGCGCTTTCGTCATGTCGCCCGACTGGATCGTTTTATCGGTGCGCACGATTTCAAGCACTTCATCGCTGACTTCCTTGACCATCACATCCGGGGCCGTGACGGCGAAACTCAGGCCCGGCAGTAAAGCCAGCCCCGCCAGCACGATCAAACTACGCGTGGTTTTCAAAAATCGAGACATCATTCGCTGTGTTCCTTTTGGTCTGAATCTGGAGCTGGCGCGGTATCCGAAGAATCGTCGTCCTGCCAATCCTCGTCTGCGTCATCCTGTTTGGGCCGCGGCGGGTTCCCGTCATACACTTGGTTGAGCCGCCGCTGTAGAAAAAAGTTACGCACGAAACTGTATTTGTCGAGTGCGGCTTCTTCAAGCGCCGTGTCGGTGCCGAGCAAGCCGGCGCGTATGCTGACGATATTAAGGCCGGTGATCGAATTACGCACTACGACGCTGTCGATGACCCAATCCCGCCCATTCGTGTAGTAATCGACCGGCAGCGCAGACGCGTCGCGCAGGGTGCTCGGCCCGAGAATCGGCAGCACGAGATACGGCCCTGTATCAACCCCCCAGCGGCCAAGCGTTTGACCGAAGTCTTCATTGTGCTTGGCGAGCCCCATTTCGGAGGCCACATCGATCGCGCCAGCGATGCCGAGCGTGGTGTTCACAAGAATCCGGCCGACATCGCTGAGCGCATCGCCGATCTTGCCTTGCAGCAGATTGTTCAGTGCATTGCCGATATCGCCGAAGTTGCCAACGAAGTTCGTGAAAGCCACCCTGGCAGGCAAGGGCACTCCGGCTTCATAACCTTGCGCGAGCGGTTTCAGAACAATCCGATCGGCACCCTCGTTGAACGCGAAAACCTTGCGGTTGAAACCTTCCCACGGATCATCAGTGGCGTGCGCCGAAAAAGCGAGAAGCCCCAGAACAATCAGGGGGAGATGGCAAAGTTTCACTTCTGATCTCCCGATTCGGCCGCTTTATCGATCATGAAACGGCCGATCAACTTCTCCAGAACGATAGCCGACTGGGTATGGGTGGTCTGGTCGCCGGGTTGCAGATCCTGATCGTCGCCGCCGGGCTCCACGCCCACATACTGCTCGCCAAGCAGGCCGGAGGTGTTAATTGTGAAGTAAGTGTCTTTCGAAAACTCATAACGGCCATCGAGTTTCAGCGTGACCAGAGCGCGATACCTGTCCTTGCTGTAACCGATGTCTGTGACCCGCCCAATAACGACGCCCGCGACCTTGACCGGCGCACGCACCTTAAGCCCGCCGATGTTGTCGAAATACGCGCTGATTTCATAGGGATTTTGGATTTTCTCGCCGCCCAGATTCCCAACTCGCAAAGCCAGAAAAATCAACGCAACAATACCGATTACAACAAAAACACCGACACCCAGGTCGATTTGGGAACGTTTCATCAGTTACCCCGGAACATAAAGGAGGTGAGCACGAAATCAAGCGCCAGGATCGCCAGCGCGGAACTCACGACGGTACGCGTGATGGCGCGCGAGATGCCTTCGGCGGTCGGCGTACAGTCGTAGCCTTCGAAAACGGCGATCAAGGATACGGCAAAGCCGAACACGACACTTTTAATGACGCCATTGAGAATATCGAAACGGAAGTCGACCGAACTCTGCATCTGCGACCAGAAAGCGCCGCCGTCGACGCCGATCAACACCACGCCGATCAGCCAGCCGCCGAACACGCCCATTGCGGAAAACAGGGCCGCTAGCAAGGGCATCGCGATCACGCCGCCCCAGAAGCGCGGCGCGACGACGCGGGCGATCGGATTGACGGCCATCATGTCCATCGCCTGGAGTTGCTGTGTCGTTTTCATCAAACCGATTTCGGCCGTCACCGCCGTACCCGCGCGGCTGGCAAACAACAGGCCGGCCACGACCGGGCCGAGCTCGCGCACCAGGGACAACGCGACCAGCACGCCAAGCGCTTCGCTCGAACCGAAACGCTGCAAGGTTTCATAGCCCTGCAATCCGAGGACGAGGCCGACGAAGAGTCCCGAAACGACGATGATGACAAGCGACAACACGCCGCTCATATAGATTTCGCGCATCGTCAGGCCGTGGAAACGCCGCAGGCTTTGCCCCGAGTAGAGCAGCAACGAAAAGAAAAAACGCGCCGCGAAACCCAGGCGCCAGATGCTGTCGACGGTCCAGGCGCCGCGCCGCTGGATCGGATTGACGGACGGCGTTTTCATGCGTTCGCGCCCGCCAGCAAAGCATCCCGATAAGGCTGCGCGGGATAATGGAAGCGCACCGGGCCGTCGGCCTCCGAGTGCACGAACTGATGCACATAGGGGTCTTGCGAAGCGCGGATCTCGTCTGGAGTTCCTTCGGCAACCACCTTGCCTTCTCCAATGAAATAAACGTAATCGACAATCGCCAGGGACTCGGCGACATCGTGGGTCACGATGATCGAAGAGGCGCCGAGCGCGTCGTTGAGACGGCGGATCAGTTGGCCGATCACGCCGAGCGAAATCGGGTCGAGCCCGGCGAAAGGCTCGTCATACATCATCAACATCGGGTCCAAGGCAATCGCCCGCGCCAGGGCGACACGCCGCGCCATCCCACCGGACAGCTCGGAGGGTTGCAGATCAAACGCGCCGCGCAGGCCAACGGCATGCAGCTTCATCAAAACGAGGTCGCGAATCAGCTCTTCCGGCAGCGAGGTGTGCTCGCGCAGCGGGAAGGCGACGTTATCGAAAACGTTCAGATCGGTAAACAAAGCCCCGAATTGGAACAGCATCCCCATGCGCCGGCGTAACGCGTACAGCTCATGGCGTTTAAGATTCGGAACGGCCCGACCATCGACCTCGACGCTGCCCGCCTGCGGCTTGAGCTGGCCCCCGATCAAAGACAGCAACGTGGTTTTACCCGAGCCGCTGCCGCCCATGATTGCGACAACCTTCCCCCGCGGCACCGTGAAGTCGACGCCCTGCAACACAGCGCGAGTGCCGTAGGAAAAGGAAACCTTGCGCAAATCGACAACGTTATCGGACACAGCGTTTAACTTTAGGGAAATGAGGTGGAGTTTATCAGAGAGTTTGCCTCTCCAAATCCATCCGGGATGAGATGCAGTGCACCGATGAAATGCGGAGGAGTCGTTACACTTAAGGCTCTGATCGAACACGCCAATCACATGACAGCCCCTGCACGCCCTTTGCTGCTCCTTGTCGACGACGACACCGCGATCGTCGACACCCTGACCTGGGCGTTTGCTCCCGATTTCGAAGTGCTTGCGGCAGCGAGCCGGCCGGCGGCGCGCGCGCTGCTGCAAGAGGCCCCGCGCCCGTTTGACGCGGCGCTCATCGATCTTGGCCTGCCACCCTGCCCGCATCAGCCCGATGAAGGTCTGGCGCTGATCGGCGAACTGCTTACCGCGGCGCCCTGGCTCAAGATCGTCGTGCTCTCAGGCCAAAACGCCGAGGCCAGCGCACGCCATGCGCGCGCGCGCGGCGCTTACGATTTTCAGCCCAAGCCAACTTCTCCGGAGCAATTGCGCGCGATCTTGCTGCGCGCCGCGAAGCTCGGGTGGGACGAACGTCAGCGCGAAACCGCGACGGAACACCTGCTCGGCGATTCGCCCGCGATGCAGCAATTGCGCGCGCAAATCGCCCAGCTTGCCGACGTACCTTTCCCGCTCCTGATCGAGGGCGAATCGGGCACCGGCAAGGAGCTCACCGCGCGCGCGCTGCATGAAGCCGGCGCCCGGCGCAACGCCCCTTTCGTGGTGCTCAATTGCGCGGCGATCGCTCCCAATCTGATCGAGGCCACACTCTTCGGCCACGCGCGCGGCGCGTTCACCGGCGCGGCCAATGCGCGCAGCGGTTTTTTCGAAGAGGCTGGGGAAGGCACGCTCTTTCTCGACGAGATCGGCGAGCTTCCGCTCGAACTGCAACCCAAGCTGTTGCGCGTGCTCGAAAGCGGGGATTACCAGCGCATCGGCGAAACTCAGACGCGCCAAACCGCGGCGCGGATTCTTGCCGCGACCAACCGCAATCTGCTCAACGAAGTCCACGCCGGACGCTTCCGCCGCGATCTTTTTCACCGGCTCAGCGTGCTGGAGCTTGTACTGCCGCCGTTGCGCGAGCTTGGCAACGACCGCTTCGTCTTGCTCGATCACTTCCTTGCGGAACTACGCAACCGCACCGGACTACCCGCTTTCTGCTTGAGCAAGGATGCCCGGCAACTTTGGGCGGCTTACGGATTTCCGGGCAATGTGCGCGAATTGCGCAACATCGCGACGCGGCTGCTCGCATTGCGCAGCGGACAGATCATCGAGCGCGCCGTGCTGGCGGCCGAACTGGATCTTGAAGAAGAGGAGCCTGGGGACCCAGCAGCTGAACCGAATCCACGCGGCGAAATGTTTCCCGCCGATTTTTCACTCGACGAGGCACTGCGCCAAACCGAAACGCGCTACATCGAAGCCGCGCTTCAAGCCAGCCACGGCAGCATCAGCGGCGCGGCACGTCTGCTCGGCATCAACCGCACCACGCTTTACGGCAGACTCACCGCACTGAATATCCAATATCCGCACAAACAATAACGACGGCGATACGGTGGCAAACTGAGCATGTACCTGACCCACTTCGGCCTCAACGAGGCGCCCTTCCGCATCACTCCGGCAACCGGCTATTTTTTCGCCGGCGCCCAGCGCGGCGATACGCTCGATGCGGTGGAACACGCTTTGAAGCACGACGAAGGCATCATCAAGATCACCGGCGAAGTTGGCGCGGGCAAAACGATGTTGCTCAGAATGCTGCTCGACCGCCTGCCGCAGACCAGCGTGCCAATATGGCTGTCGAACCCCTCGCTGGTGCCCGGCGAGCTTTTGCAATCGATCGCCTTTCAACTCGGCGCGGAACGCAACGACGCGTGTCCGCTGCTCGATACGATCTCGGATCGCCTGCTCGCGCTGTGGGGACAAGGGCGGCGCGCCGTGGCCCTGATCGACGAAGCCCATGCCATGCCCCAGGCATCGCTGGAGCAAGTGCGGCTGCTCGCCAACCTGGAAACCCCCGAACACAAACTGCTGCAAATCGTGCTTTTCGGTCAGTCTGAACTCGAAAAAATGCTCGCAACATATGCCATGCGGCCGATGCGCGATCGGATCACGCACCATTTCGAACTCGCCCCTTTGTCACACCGGGAGGTGGCAGCCTATATCGAACACCGTCTGACACAGGCCGGATATCAAGGAGACACGTTATTTACTCGTGCCGCCACATATGCATTGGCCTATAGCTCGGCCGGGCTGACACGCCGAATCAATATTCTTGCCGACAAAGCCTTGCTCGCCGCCTACGCCGCGGGCGAGCGGCAGGTCGGCTTGAAACATGTGCGGCTCGCGGCGCGCGACGCCCAACTGCGCGACCCGCTGCGTCCGCTGAACTACCTACTGCCCGGCATCGGCATCGCGGGAATCGCCGGCGCAATCGCCCTCCAGCCGCAGCCAACGCCACTCGCGCCACCGCCGCAACGGCCTGCCGCAGCCAGCGTTGCGACACCAGTTCCAGAGCAGTCCGTCGATCCACCCGCCCCAAGCAAACTGGCACAAAGTGAGGAACACCCGGCCGCACACGAGCCGCCCGAGGCTCCGCCGCTCGGCCGGTTCGTAACCGAGCGCCTGCATCAATCCAGAGAATGGCTCGCCAATGCCGACGGCGCGCACTGGTATGTGCAGCTCGGCACCGCCGAGCCGGATCACATGGCAAACCTGGAACGCCAGCTCAAACGCCTCGACACAATTGAAAGCGGGCAGGCTTTCCGAATTTACGCTGTACCGGGTTTGCCGCCCGGGCGCCTGCTCCTGATTTGGGGCGATTTCGCCAGCGCGGCCGAAGCGCGACAGGCGCTCGCCAAACTGCCCGAATGGGCGCGCAACGACCGGCCCTACGTCCGCGGCATTTCCAGCATCAAGCCGCTTGCGCATACCAATCCAGGCGCGGACAGTTCCCGGAATTCGGTTAAGATGCGCCCGCCCGCGACCCCAGTTCAAGAAACCAACCGTACACTATGATTCGTCGTGCTTTCCATACGTTCGTAATCCTGACCGCGGGACTTGTCGGCTGCGTGCAAAACCCGGTCGTCCCCGATAGTGACAGTGCGAAACACCTGACGGCGGACACGCTGCCGCAAGCTGCCGCGAGCGCGCCGATCCCCGAGCCGGTCACGCACAGTTTCAATCTGCCGCGCCCGCAGCCCAGCCCGAAAACCGAAACGCATTCGGTCGTCGTGCGCGACGTCAAGGTGCAGGAGCTGTTGTTCGCCCTGGCGCGCGACGCCAAGGTCAACGTGGACATCCACCCGGGAATTACCGGCACCGTCACGCTCAATGCGCTCGATCAGACCTTGCCCCAGTTGCTCGAACGCATCGCCAGACAAGTCGATATCCGCTGGGAGTTGCAGGGCGACACCCTCATCGTGATGCCAGATACGCCATTCCTGCGCAGCTACAAAGTCGACTACGTGAATCTCGCGCGCGATACGAGCGGTACCGTTTCCGTCACGACGCAAATCGCCACCACGGCGACCGGAGCACTGGCCTCCAGCCAGGCCGGCTCGACCAATACAACGGGTTTGAACGCGAGCACCGGCAACAACTCGCTGACCCAGATTCAAAACCTTTCGCGCAATCGTTTCTGGGAGACCTTGATTCAAAACCTGAAGGACTTGCTGCGCGAAACCGACAAAATCGTCGCCACCGAAACCACCCCCGGCACCAGCGCGGTGCGCACCCCGACGACCCGCCTTCCGGCCCGGCTTTCGGCCGACCGCCTGTTGCTCAACCAATGCCGGCAACTGCATCCGGACAACCCCAATGAAGCGCGCAAGTGCTACACGGACAACGGCGGTTTGGTGCGGCTTGAAAACAACCGGACGGGCCTGGGACGCAACCAGACGAGCATCGGCCCCGACGATACGCTGAGCGACGTACTCAGCGACGCCGATCTCGATCAGCAGGTGGCGGTCTATCGCGAGGCGGCCTCGGTCATCGCGAACCCCGAATCCGGCGTCATTTCGGTGCGCGCCACGAGCCGCCAACATGAGCGGGTGCAGGAATTTCTCAACCGCGTGCTCGACAGCGCGCGCAGACAGGTGCTGATCGAGGCGACGATCGCCGAAGTCGACCTCTCGCAGAACTACCAGCAAGGCATCGACTGGAGCAAACTCAACCTTTCCGGCACCGGCTTCAGATTCGCCATGACGCCGCAAGGCGCGCTGACCGCGCCGCCGTCGAACCTGTTCGAACTCGGTTACACCTCTTCCGGCGGGAGTTTTATCGGCTCGGTCAAGCTGCTCGAATCGTTCGGCACCGTCAAGGTGCTTTCCAGCCCGAAACTGTCGGTACTCAACAACCAGACGGCCGTGCTCAAGGTTGTCGACAATTCAGTGTATTTCACGATCGACGTCAATATCGACCGCGGCAACCAGAACACCCAGGATCTGATTACTTACAAGACCACGGTCAACACGGTGCCGATCGGACTGGTGCTCAACGTCACCCCCGAGATCGGCGACAACGATACCGTGCTGCTGAATATCCGGCCCAGTCTCTCGCGCATCGTCGGCACCGCAATCGACCCCAACCCCGTGTTAAAAGAACAAAACATCACCAACCAGATTCCGATCGTGCGCTCGCGCGAAATCGACTCCGTGCTGCGCGTCGAGAACGGCAACATCGCGGTCATCGGCGGACTGATGGAGGACGCGATCGACCTCAACAAGGATACGGTCCCCCTCGCGGCGAGTCTGCCGGTGATCGGCGCGCTGTTCCAAAACCGTAACGACACGCGCAAGAAAACAGAGCTTGTCATCCTGATCCGGCCGACGGTCATCCGTCAGGCCAGTCTGACCGGCGACTATGCCGCCCAGCAGGGCATCGTGCCGCGCGCAGATTTCTTCAAGGGAGAAACAGGGCCAACGCTCTTCAATACCGAGAGCCTTAATCGGCCCTTGCAGTAAGAACCTGTTTAGAATCTGTCGCGAGAGGCTGTCAGCGGGGCGAAGAGCAGCACAGGAACCGGAGTTTATGAGTGATAAATGAGGATTCCGAGCAGCACATGAGCCCCGATCACAGCCTCGCAGCAAGATTATGAACAGGTTCTAAAGGAAGCCGGATGAGTTTGTTGATCGACGCTTTGCGCAAAGCCGAAGCCGACCGCCAGCGGGGAGCGGGTGGCGATGCGGCTGCGCCGCCCGAGATCAGCGAGGCGCTTGCGCTGGAGCCGATCGATCTGGAAATGGCCGAACTTTCCCCCGCCGACTCGCGTCCAGCGCCGAGTGAAGCGCCGCGTACCACACGCCCGCAGCAAGCGCTGCCAAAGGCTCCGTCCGCCGCGCGTAAAACCTTTTCCAGCAAAATGCCGCGTGGCCCTTCGTCGCTCGAACGGTGGATAGTTCTGATCGGCTTATGCCTTGCCGCGGCAGGCGGCGCCTATATTTGGTGGCAAACCCAGCCGCGCAGCCTACAGCCAACGAGCCCGGCGATTGAGCGCGGCATGTTGCAGCCATCCATAACGGCGCATGTTCCCGCACCGTCCGTCAACGTCGAAGCGCCGGCTAGCATCGCACCCGCCACGCAAGCGGCGGCGGCCGCGCCGCAGCCGATGGAAACCCCCGCGCCGAGTCCCTCCGCGGAAAAACCGGCTCGCATCGCAACGGCCGGCAAACGCCGTACACCGCCCGCCTCGCTGCTTGCCGCAGCCGACCAACCCAGCGTGCGCCAAGGCGCTCTCAAACCCGTCAATCCCGCCGCGGCAGAAATCGAAGCCGGTTATGCTGCTTATGCAAGCGGCGACCTCGCAACGGCACGCGCTTACTACTTGAGCGCGCTGCACATCGATCCGCGCGCACTCGACGCGCTCAACGGCCTCGGCGCGATCGCCATGCAAAGCAATCGCCCCGAGGAGGCCGAGCGCTGGTTTCGCGAAGCGCAGCGCAACAATCCGGCCGATCCGACCGCGCAAGCGGGACTCGCCAGCATCGGCCGCGACGCTGACCCTTTGAGCACCGAAAGCCAGCTCAAAAATACGTTGGCGCGCAATCCCGATGCCGCCGCAGTGCATTTCGCACTCGGTAACGTGCAAGCACGTGCCGGCCGCTGGGCCGATGCACAGCAAGCCTTCTTCCGCGCCTACACATTGGAGCCCGATAACCCTGACTATCAGTTCAATCTCGCCGTGGCGCTCGATCACCTAAACCAGACCAGGCTGGCCGCTCAGTACTACCGCCTCGCCGTCGAGGCGGGCGCGCACAAGCCGGCGCACTTCGACCGTGACGCGGCCTATCGCCGCTTGCAAGCCCTGAGCGCACCCTGACATGTCCAATCCCCTCGCCTTGAACCAGCAGCCGCTCGGACAACTGCTGATCACGCAAGGAGTGATCGGCGAGGATCAGTTGCGCATTGCGCTGATGGAGCAGGACCGCACCAACCAAGCGCTCGGCAAGCTGCTCGTCAAACTCGGTTTCGTGTCCGAAAGCACACTGCGCGATGCGCTCGCGCAGATTCTCGGCAAGCCGAGCGTCGACCTCTCGCGCACCATCGTCGACCCGCTCGCGCTAGGCATGGTGCCGCAGGAGCTCGCTAAACGGCACCGCCTGCTGCCGCTCTCCTTCGACCAGGATAGCCGTGCGTTAACGATTGCGATCAGCGATATCAACGATATCGTTGCGCTCGACAAATTGCATAGCACACTGCCCGACGACGTTTCGATCGAAACCCTGCTGGCCGGCGAAACCGAAATTTCGCATGCGATCGAGCAGCACTACGGCTACGAGCTTTCGATCGACGGCATCCTGCATGAAATCGAAACCGGCGAAATCGATTTCCGCAGCCTCGCCAGCTCCGGCGATGAATACAGCCAGCCCGTCGTGCGCCTCATTGATGCGCTGCTCGCCGACGCGGTCAAGCGCGAAGCGTCCGACATCCACTTCGAACCGGAAGCCAACTTTCTGCGCATCCGCTACCGCATCGACGGCATCCTGCGCGAGATCCGCGTGCTGCACCGCTCCTATTGGGCGGCGATGTCGGTGCGCCTGAAAGTGATGGCCAATCTGAACATCGCCGAAACCCGCGCGCCCCAGGACGGACGCGTTTCGCTCAACATCACCGGCCGCGCGGTGGACTTCCGCGTTTCGTCGCAGCCGACGATTCACGGCGAAAACATCGTGCTGCGGGTTCTCGACCGTCAAAAGGGGATCGTCGCCCTCGGCGAACTTGGCTTGGCCGACCAGCAGCTCGACACCCTGAAGCTGATGATCGCCCGTCCGGAAGGCATCATCCTCGTCACCGGACCAACCGGCAGCGGCAAAACCACGACGCTGTATTCGATCCTTAGCCACATCAACGACGAGGGGGTCAACATCATGACCCTCGAAGACCCGGTCGAATACCCGATGTCGATGATCCGCCAGACTTCGATCGCGGAAACCGCGAAACTCGACTTCGCGGGCGGCGTCCGCTCGATGATGCGGCAAGATCCGGACATCATTCTGGTCGGCGAAATCCGCGACGCCGACACTGCGGAAATGGCGTTCCGCGCCGCGATGACGGGCCACCAGGTTTATTCCACCCTGCACACGAATTCAGCGCTCGGCGTGATTCCGCGCCTCCTTGACATCGGCATCCTGCCCGACATCATGGCGGGCAATATCATCGGCGTCATTGCTCAACGCCTGGTGCGGCGCCTCTGCCCGCATTGCAAACGCGCGCGCGCGCCGGAAGATTTCGAACTGCGCCTGATGGGCATATCGGTCGAGCGCGCGCCCACGGCGATCCACGACTCGGCCGGTTGCGCGCGCTGCGAATTTCAGGGCTTCCGCGGGCGCACCGCGATCATGGAACTCCTGCGCATGGACGCCGACCTCGACGAACTCGTGGCGCGCCGCGCCACCCAGCGCGAAGTCCGCAACGCGGCGCGCTCGAAAGGATTCCGCACCTTGGCCGAGGACGGCATCCGCCGCGTGCTCGACGGCACGACCTCGCTGGCCGAACTGACCCGGGTGGTCGATATGACCGACCGCATGAACTGAGCGCCCGCCCATGGCTGTATTCGCTTATCGCGCAATGAACCGCGGCGGCCGTCTGGTGCGGGGCGAAATGGAGGCGAGCAATCTCGTCGACCTCGAACTGCGCTTGCACCGCATGGACCTCGACTTCATCAACGGCGAGCCCAGCCGCGGCATGGCGCTGTGGCGGCGCGGCCGAATTCCGCCGCGCGAGGTCATGCACTTTTGCTTCCACCTCGAACAACTGACGCGGGCCGGCGTGCCGATCATCGAATCGCTGTGCGATTTGCGCGATTCGACCGAGCATCCACGCTTCCGCGAAATCGTCGCGGGCCTCGTCGAAAGCATCGCGGGCGGACTGAGCCTCTCGCAAGCGATGGCCGAGCACCCCGCGGCTTTTGATGCGGTGTTCTGCGCGCTGATCCGCGCCGGAGAAGCCACCGGCAACCTGCCCGAAGTGCTCGCCAGCCTCAACGAATCGCTCAAACGCAGCGATGAACTCGCAAGCTATACGCGGCGGCTCGTCATCTACCCGGCGTTTGTACTCTGTACGATCATGGTCGCGACCGGGGTTGCGATGCTCTATGTGGTGCCGGAATTGTCGAAGCTTTTTCTTTCGATCGGCGCCACGCTGCCCTTGCATACCCGGATTCTGATCAGCATCTCGCATTTGATCGCCCAGCATGGCGGATGGCTGCTGGCATTTATCGTCATCGGCGGGATCGGGCTGAAAATCCTGACGCAACAAAACCCCGGCATGCGGCTCAAGGTCGATCGCCTCAAACTCTCCGCGCCGCTGTTCGGCGAGGTCTATCGGAAAATCGTGCTGGCGCGTTTCGCCTCGCTGTTTTCGATGATGTACGCCTCCGGGATTCCAATCATCGACGCCATCAAAATCGCCCAGGACGTTGCGGGCAATATGGTCGTCCGCCGTGCGCTCGGCGCGGTCGAACAACTGATTGCCGAAGGGCAGAACGTCACCGCGGCATTCACGCAGATCGGCCTGTTTCCACCGCTCGTCATACGCATGCTGCGGGTCGGCGAAAATACCGGCGCCCTGGACCAGGCGCTCGGCAATGTAAGCTACTTTTACGAGCGCGACGTGCGCGAATCGATCCTCAAGCTCCAGACGATGATCGAGCCGCTGCTCACGGTCCTCCTCGGCGCACTGTTAATGTGGGTGATGATTTCCGTGCTCGGGCCGATTTACGATGTCATCACGAAAATGAAAGTCTAAGAACCTGTTATGACGCGCCGCTGCATTCTTATGCTCGACTCGGAAGGCATCCGCGCCTGGTTTTGGCGCGCTGGATGGCTGGCGGAAGGACCTCAATTCCCGTCCGGAGAAGAAGGCTACAACGCCTTCGCCGCATGGCTGGGCAGCCAGTCCGGCACGCATATCACCCTGGTTGCAGACTATGTCGAGGAAGGCTTCCAGTTTGAAACGATTCCCTATGTCACGGGGCGTGACCGTAAAGCATTACTGAGCCGTAAACAGGGACAGCTCTTCTACGGCTCGCCTTATGCGTCGGCGATTCCGCTCGGGCGGGAACGCGGCGGGCGGCGCGACGAACGCGTCCTCTTTGTCGCCCTGACGCGCCCGGCGCTGCTCGAACCCTGGGTCGAACGCCTGCGCCGTGCCGATACGGTCATCGCCGGCATCAGTACAACGGCGCTCTTGATCGGCGGCGCATTGCGCCAGCAGCAGTTCCGCGCGCAAGCGCACCTGCTGACGGTTTGCCAAACCACGGCCGGGATTCGGCAAACCTTGTTCGAAGACGGCAAATTGCGTTTCTCGCGGCTTGCCGCGCGTTCGCCCAATGACCCCGACTGGAGCGAAAGCGTATTTTTCGAAGTCCAGAAAACCTATCAATATCTAGTCGCCCAGCGCGCGCTCGTGCGCGGCTCGCAATTGGCGGTCGCCATTTTTGCGGCATTCGAAGAGCATACGGCGCTCAGAACCCATTGCACGGATAACGATCTGCTCAGCTTTACGCTGCTCGATATTGCGGAACAGGCCCGGCAGCTCGGCTTGCGCAATCAACTCTCAAGTTCGGATGCCTCTCCTCTGCTCGCGCAGCTGGCCGTGCGTAACACAGGGCCGACGCAATTAGCGCCGGCGCGCGACCGTCAGAGCTACCATTGGTGGCTAGCGCAACGCATCACGCTGTATGCCGGCGTGTGTGGCTTGATCTTGGCACTTGGACTCGCCGCCAAAACGGAGATGGACACGCGCACGCTCCTACAGACGCGCGACGAGATTCGCCTCGATACGCAAGCCAACCAGTTCCGCTACGAGCGCCTGCTCGCCTCCCTGCCCCAATTGCCTGCTCCAGTGGATTCGATCCAGGGCGTCATCGGTGAGCTCGATCAGCTCACAAAGCTCGGCGATGGCCCAACGCCGGACCTGGTTCGCATCAGCCGGGTTCTGAACCGCCACCCCGAAATCGAATTGCAGCGCGTCGACTGGACGCTTCCCGATCAGGCGCCTGCGACGGTGGGATCGGCGCCCGGCAGTACTCAAGACGTCCAACGCGAAGCAAGGTCCATCACACTGTTGTACGCGCGACTGCTCTCGAACAGCCCGCTCAGTCAGCGCGAAACGGTCGATGCCGTAAATATGCTCCTGGACGATCTGCGCCGCGAAGGCGCACTCGAAGCCAGCGTCCAGCGGCTGCCGTTCGAGTATGGTTCCGATCGCACCCTGCGCAGCGCGAACGAAAATAACACCAGCGAGACGCGCAGAATCGATGTCGTGTTGCGCATCAGCTTTCCGATCGGAAACCGCCCATGAACTGGAATGCCTCTACGCGCCGTTTTGCACTCGCCGCCCTTGTGTCGCTCGGCATGATCGTCATTGGAGCCGGCTTCCTCAGTGCAGCGCTGAAACGGCACGCACTGGCGCAAAGCGAATACCAACACGCCTTCGATGCCCGCGCGCGCATCGGTGCCCGCCTCAACAAAGCGCAATACGACGAACCGGCCATCCGCCGCGCGCTGCAACGCTTTACAGAGCTTGAAAAAACCGGCCTGATCGGCGAGGAACGGCGTCTCGAATGGGCGGATCGAATCAATCGCATTCGGGCCAGTCGGCGTATCCCTGCAATCGATTTCGAACTTTCGCCGCAACGCACCATAGGCCATACGTTTCCAGGCCTGAGCATCAGCGCCAGCAGCATGACGCTACGCGCAAAACTGCTTCACGAAGGCGATTTGATCCGTATTCTTACAGACTTGAAAGCACCAGGCAGTGCGCTTGTATTACCGCGACATTGCTTGATCGAGCGCAACGCCGGGGACGGCGACGAGAATACGATCGCCATAAGCGCTGTGTGTGAGTTAGACTGGATTACCTTGAACTTGGCAGCCCCCGATTCACCATGAAACCGCATGCCTACATCAAGATTTTCGCCCTGCTGGCCGTACTCCCAGCGTATGCTCCGGCTGCAACGGAATCAGTGAGCGATCCCGCCGCGGGGCTTGGCCGCCTGTTTATGAGTCAGGACAAGCGTGCCATGCTGGATGCTGCGCGTGCGCGCAACCTGCCCACCAACAACCTCGCGGAGTACAGCAAACTCCGGCTCGACGGCATTGTCGTGCGTAGCGACGGCCGCAAAACAGTCTGGCTTAACGGTACCCCAATGCACGATCGCATGCCGGTCGAGCGCGTTGGGACCAACAGTGCCCGCGTAATCGTCTCTCCCGGCCATGCGGTCGATCTTCCCGTAGGCAGCACGATTCAGTTCGTCTCCGATACCAGTCAGTGACGCATCGGGTTCGCCGCGGCTTCGCGCTCCCAGTTTTCCTACTCGCGGTTTTCGGCGCCGGCATCGCTTGGGTCGTGTATACGGCACAGCTCTTTGGCGGATTCAGCCAACGCTCGCAGTTGCAAACCGAAACCGCGCTCCGGCGCGCGCGCGAGGCACTGATTCAGAACGCTGTTTGGGAAGACTCGTCGCCAGGCGCGCTGCTCTGCCCGGATATCACAAAAGGCGATGGCACGGCGGATGCAAGTTGCAGCGCGGGAGTCATCGGACGCTTCCCCTGGAGGACACTTGGCATCGATCCGCCGCGCGACGGCGCTGGCGAATGCTTGTGGTACGCCTTGTCCGGCGATGCGCGCAAGCAGTTGCATGTGGAATGGCGCGGCCAGAACGGCACGTATCAAGCCATGAACCCCGGCTGGAGCGGTTCGATGACATTGCATGACCGTGTGGCCAATACAAACACCAACGTCATCGCTGTTTTATTCGCTCCGGGGCCGCCGCTTCCCGGCCAGGCCCGCAGCATCAACAACAGCCGATGTCACGGCGGCCCGCCGGCGGCATTTTTGGAGGCGCTCGATGGCATCAACAACGCCTCGGGCACGGTGGCCGTTCGCGCCGAGGCACAAGCGGGCTTCAACGACCGCGTGCTCGCGATCACGGCGCGCGATCTTTACACCGCGGTCGCGCCACGCGTGCTGTCGGAGCTTGCCGGAACAGACCCCGTATATGGCTTGCGCGCATTACTCAGTATTGCGCCAGCAAGCACCTGGGGCGACGAGGACGGAAATCCGCGGATCGATTTCACCGATCCGATGGTCGTAGCGGCCTTCCCCGCTCCCGCAGCGGGTCAAAACCCGGCGCCTTATCCAATCACAACGAACGGCTGCACGGAATATGTCGCCACCAATGACAACGGCAATACCGTATCGGCCCCAGGTATTTACAGCATCGAATGGCTTTGTTTCAACCAATGGACCCAATACATTCAGTTCCACCCGGACAGTTCGGATCAAGTGACGCTTTCGATGTCCCAATCAGGCTGGCAGGCGAGCGCAAGCCCTTTCAATTCAACACGCCTGCGGCGTATCCCCATCGAGTGAAACGACGGCCTGTTCAGTACGGCTTCACGCTGATCGAAATGGCGGTCGCTCTAGCGATCGTCGCGTTGCTTGCCGGCGGGATTTTATTGGCGACACGCGTGCAACTTACGCAACGCCAAAACACCGAGACACGGCAGGCACTGGAGGAAGCGCGCGAGGCATTGCTCGCCTACGCCGCGGTCAATGGCAAATTACCTTGTCCTGCGCAGGGCGGAGCCCCCGGACAAGGCGAGGAAGCACGCGACGGCGGCGGAGCCTGCAACGTGAAACGCGGCTTGCTGCCCTGGGAAACGCTCGGCATCCGTGCCATCGACGGCTGGGGACGGCGCCTGGCCTACCTGCCCGACAGCGGGTTTACAAGCAAACCGGCCCTCACAACGCAAGGAACTATTCAAATCCAGGACGGCACGGGTACCATGCTGGCGTCAACAGGCGCTGTCGCTGCCGCGGTCTGGTCCTGGGGCGCGAATGGCTACTTCGCAACATTGCCGAACGGAAGTACGCTGGACGGCAGCGCGGCCGGCAGGGATGAAACAACGAACGGCATGCCAACAGGCACCACCATAATCTCGCGCGACGAATCGGAAAACACGGCCGATCCGGGCGGACGCTTCGACGATCAAGTCATCTGGATTTCGCGCTTCATCCTCTTTGGCCGGATGATCAATGCAGGGCAACTCCCCTGATTGTTTCGACTCACCGAACTTGACCCCACGCGAACACCCGCAAGACACTTGCATTCAATGAAGCACACCGCAGAAACCTTTATGCAGCGATTGCGTTCGGCAGGCATCGAGCCTGGCGACAGCGAAGAATTGCGTCTGCAAAAATCCCTGCTCGTTTTCGCCAGCGGCCTCGTCAGCATTGCCTCGATCGGCTGGCTGCTGATCTATTGGGCGCTCGGCCCCAAGCTTTCAACGACACTGCCGTTCGTATTGCAGCTCACGATCTCCGCCAATCTGGTGATTTACGCGTGGTCGGGAAGCTTTCCCGTCTTCCGCTTCAGCCAGCTTGCGGTCTTTCTGTTTTTCCCGTTCATTGCCCAATGGGCCCTGGGCAATTTCGTCAATGCATCGGGCGTGATTCTGTGGGGCCTGCTTGCCCCGATCGGCGCGCTGCTTTGCTCGGGGACGCGCGAGTCCTTGCCCTGGTTCGTCGCATATCTGTTCCTGACACTGCTCACGGGCATTTTCGAGTTTTTGCTCGCCGACAGTCCGATCGCGCGCGCAAGCCCTGTCCCGCTACGGATTTCGATGGCTTTTTTCGCGTTGAATTTTGCGACGCTCTCGACCTTCGTCTGGCTCTTACTGCGTTTTGCAATCGCGGAACGCCAAAAAGCACGCGAAGCGCTTGAAGACGCTCACCGGCTTTTGGGCATGGAACAGGAGCGTTCGGAAAGGCTGCTTCTCAACGTCCTCCCCCAACCGATCGCGGAAAGACTCAAGGATGAAAATCAGACAATCGCGGACGGTTTTCCCGAAGTCACCGTCATGTTCGCCGACATTGTGAACTTCACGGGACTTGCCGCCAGCATGACACCGCAGCAAGTCTTCAGCATGCTCAACCGGATTTTCTCGCATTTCGATGGGCTCGCGGAAAAACACGGCCTTGAAAAAATCAAAACGATCGGCGACGCCTATATGGTTGCAGGCGGTCTGAATACCCGGCATGCCGAGCCCTGCGCCGCAATCGCCCGTCTGGCGCTCGACATGCGCGCATGGCTCGCGGGAGAAGGCGCGCGCGGTCCGCAACCGATTCAATTGCGCATCGGCATCGGCACAGGCCCTGTTGTCGCGGGAGTCGTCGGCAAGAAAAAATTCATTTACGACCTCTGGGGCGACACGGTTAACCTGGCCAGTCGGATTACTGGAGAAGGCCCCCCCGGCTCGATCCAATGCGATGCGAAAACCTATTCGCTGCTTACAGGGAGTTTCGTTTTCGAGCCGCCCGTCGAGGTGCAACTCAAAGGGAAAGGTCCGGTTATCGTCTATCGGCTCCGCGGGCAAAACCCTTCCAGGCGTTCGTCAACGATGCCAAAACATCATGTCGGCGACGGGGCTGATTCCGCCGCGCCGATGATTTGAAACGCCACGGCGCCATCCCGGTTTTCGCTTAAGCCAAGCTTCCAGCTCGCCGCTTCCGCCTGTCGCGCCACTTGTAGCAAACCCACGCCCAGCCCATTGTTCGACTGCACCGGGCGCCGAAATAAACGCTCCGTGATTGGCGACGGTATTGCCGTTCCGGTATCTCTTACTTCAACACAACAGGTCTTGTCCACGCACCTCGCCCGAATTTCAATTTGGATACTCGGCTGAGCCGCCCGTTTTTCGGTCGCATTCAAAATACAGTTATCAACAAAACGATCCAGCAGGGCCGCAGGAACAATCGGGTCGAGATCGCCTTCAAATTTCCAAAACTCGACTTTAGCGCCCGCCTGACGGTGCCGCAGACGCTGCCACCATGCTCCGGCCGCCAGATGCTCATCGTGGTCCGGCTCATCGGGATGCCTGAGACAATCCAAGGTCATCCGAATCCGCCCGACGAGCGCGGGCAACTGACGCCGCAAAAGCTCGCGCGCGCCTTCCGGATCCCGCGCATAGCCCTGCTCCACCGCCCATAGCAAAGTCTCCAAGGATTGAAGCTCATTTTTTACATCATGGGTGAGCCGTGCGCCGGTTTCATGAATCGCACGCAAATAACCCACTTCGGAAAGCTCTTCCGCCTGTTCGCGCCCACGCAAAAATTCGGCAAGAATCAAAACCATCAGATCCCAGCGCCACAGCGTCGGCGCATCGACCGGATACGCCGAACCAATCGTCACCCTCAATCCGGCATGTTCGAAGCAGACAACCGCTTGAGACAAATCTCCCGAACGGCCGGAAAACGACGGCCGCCCGCCTTCCCACGTCAAACCTGAGATATTCGGCACACCGAGCAAGCGTTGTGCGGCCTCATGCATAAATTGTTCGCCCGATGTTGCGCGTCTCGCCAGCGTTGCAACATATTGCAGCCACTCTTCGAGCGACATGCCGCTGGCAAAAATACGGCGCGAAAGCAACAATCCAAATCCCGAAAATCCACCGCGCGGATACCAGAGCCAACCTGCCAGCGCCAAAGCGCCGGCCACGGCAACAACCGCATGCAATAAGGCCCAGGGATAAGCGACCCGGTTCAGAAACATCGACGCCAGCGCCGTCAAGACAAGCACGCCAAGCGCCAATAAAACGACTACCACGATCACCGGATCGGGTTCGGCCTGCCGACGCGGAGAACGGTCCAGTATCCAGACAAGCGGAATCAAAACGCAGCCAGCAATGCTCGCGAATTCTGAAAACAAAGGTAAAGCCGCGTCGTACGTCGGTAGACCGCGCGGCACCAACCATGCAACGATCACGATGACGAGATAAGCGAACCCCAGCAATGCCGCGAGATGCTCACGCAGCCCACCACGCGGCAAAGCCCGCGCAGCGATCAGCGCCGCGAGCAAACTGCTCCATGCGGCAAGGCTGATCCAGGAAAGCCACAACTGAAAGCCGCCGACGGCGCACAACAAAAGCACGAACGCCAAAGCCCCCAGACGACGCGAGTTTGCAACAAGTGGTTGCCAAAGCAGGAAAGCGCCCAAATGCGCCATCAACAACATCCGCCCGATTGGAGAAACAAAATTCGCCAACAAAGCCAAATGAAACAATCCCAACATGCCAGCCAACAGGGACCGATCGACCCAATGGCGGAAACTCCTATGCATAGCCCCCTTATGACGCAACTCCGACAGCCTCCGTTGAAATGTCGACAAATTTGCTAAACCTGCGCAAACAACCAACGGCAAAGCACGGCTCTCCAAGCGATCAGCCTGGTGGCATTGGTTTTGCTTTAGCATTTAATGCTGCTTGAAAGTAACAGGAGATGATTCCAATGAAAAAGCAAGCCGGTTTCACCTTGGTCGAAATTGCCATTGTATTGGTCATTATCGGCTTGCTGCTCGGCGGAGTGCTCAAAGGGCAGGAGTTGATCGAAAGCGCCAAGGTCAAAAATATTGCCCAGGACATGCGCTCGATCGCGGTCGCCGTCATGTCTTACCAGGACAAGTATCGGGCCATGCCGGGGGATGATCCGAATGCGCGTGCGCGCTGGGGAGATGTCGCCTGCGCTCTGGAATCTGCAACTCCCCCTCTGGGAGACGGCCTGATTGACCAGGGGGAGTGGACAGCCAACAACCCCAGCACTCCCACAAAAGCATCCTGCGTCTGGAACCATTTGCGCCTCGCCGGCCTCCTGACCGGCGATCCCAGTGCCGTAGGCCCAAGCAATGCCGATGGAGGCATCTTCGGCGTTGTCAGCACCGTAGCGCAAGGGGGCGTGGCAGGCATTCCAGGCACTTTAATCGTTTGCGCGGGCAGCATTCGCGGGCGCCATGTCATCCCGCTCGATGCCATGCTCGACAACGGCATCCCCGACACCGGCTCGATGCGGGCAGCGGCGGGCACTCAGGTTATTAATAAAACAGCCGTTGCACTCAATGCAGTTGTAGACAGCGACCCCTACACCGTCTGCATGGGTTTCTGACAGGTCTCATGTAACTCCGCCCTGCAGCAGCCGGCTTTCGGCTGCCAGCAGGGAAGCCGGAACGCCGCGCAGCACGACGATATCGCCATCGTCGAAACGCAGCCCCTCGTCGGGGTCCAAACCCCGTATTCCGCGCCGGCGCACGGCGGAAACCATTACGCCGAGTTCTTGCAAGCCCAGTTCCCCAATCGACTTGCCGACCGCGTAAGCACCTGTCTGCAATACGACCGAATGCAGGCGCTCAAGCTGGGAATCGGGACTTTCCTCCGTGTCGTCGGAGTGGCCGTGGAAATAGCCGCGCATCAGGGTATAACGTTGGGTGCGAATCTCCCGCGCACGGCGAACCACGCGCGATAAAGGCACGCCGACCAAAGCCATCGCGTGATTTGCAAGCGTGATACTGCTTTCAAATATATCGGCGACAACCTCTGCCGCGCCTTCGCGGGACAAGCGCTCGAATTGCCCCTCTTCATTCGCGCGCACGATAACAGGCAAATCGGGACGCAGCTCGCGCACGAGATCCAGTACATGGCATGCCGAAGCAACATCGGCATACGTGACCACGACCGCGGAAGCCCGCGTCACACCCGCGGCAATCAGGGTTTCGCGCCGGGCCGCATCGCCATACACAACCGTTTCACCCGCGGCCGTTGCCTCACGCACCCGGTCCGGGTCAAGGTCGAGTGCCACATAGCTGATGTTCTCCTGCTCGATGAAACGCGCCACAAGCTGGCCTGTTCGTCCATAGCCGCAAAGAATGATGTGCTTTTCGTTGGTCAGGCTCTGCGCCGCGACGCGCGTCAATTCCATCGCGCGCAGCATCCATTCAGAAGCGACGAAACGCAGCACAATCCGGTCGCTCCATTGCACAAGCAAAGGCGCGAGCAGCAAGGACAGGATCAGCGCCGCCACCGCAATCTGGACGAGCGCCTTGGAGCCCAAACCTTGTCCGGCCATCTGCGCCAGCAGCACAAAGCCGAACTCCCCGCCCGCGCAGAGCCATAAACCGGAACGCACCGCATTACCCGGCGAAGCGCCGAAAGCGCGCCCAGCAAACCCGACGATCAGAAACTTTCCGATCATCAGGGCCAGCAACAAACCCAATACCGCAAAGAAATGCGCCGCGATCACGCGCACATCGAGGAACATGCCGACGGTCACGAGGAAAAGACCCAGCAGCACATCGCGGAACGGCTTGATGTCTTCTTCAACGCGGTAGCGATATTCCGTCTCGGAGATCAACATCCCCGCGACAAAGGCGCCGAGTGCCAAAGAAAGGCCAAAATGCTCCGTCAGCCATGCCAGCCCGAGCGTGACGAGCAAAATATTCAGCATGAAAAGCTGCGAAGAGCGCAGCCGTGCAACACGCAAGAACCAGCCGCGGAAAATTCTCTGGCCGAAATACAGCACGACGGACAACAGTACCGTTGCCTTTAGCGCGGCAAAACCCAACAGTTCCAACTGTTGCTCGGGCGGCTTGGACAAAGCGGGAATCAGGACCAGCAAAGGCACGACTGCCAAATCCTGGAACAGCAACACGCTGATCACCATGCGGCCGTGGGCGCTCTCCAGTTCCATCCGATCAATCAACAGCTTCGAAAGCACCGCGGTGGACGACATTGCCAGCGCGCCGCCGAGCACAATTGCCGCACCATGCGAAATATCGAACACCCAGCTCAAGGCAACGCTGATAAGGATGACGGCCCCCACCTGCACCGCGCCAAGTCCGAATACGGAGCGCTTCATGCTGAATAAGCGAGGCAAGGAAAATTCCAGCCCGATCGTAAACATCAGAAACACCACGCCGAACTCGGCCAGCCCACGCGCGGCGGAATCGTCGGGAAGCACATGCAGGGCAGCCGGCCCGAGCAAAGCGCCGACGGATAGATATGCCAGTTCCGCCGGCAAGCGCAGCCTGGAGAACAGCATCACGACGCATACGGCCGCGGTAAGCAAAACTAGGATGAAATCGAGCGTGTTGTCCAAAGCGCGCCCGGTGCAGAGTCCGGCCCCGAAAGGGGCAAAAGCCCCGTCTGTTATAATTAAACGTAGTCTAACCCAAGCCGCCCATGCACGAAATCAAGTCTAAAACGGCATTGACAGCCGATCCGGGATCTTTGTTATCCCTCGCACAAAAAGTGCTTCTTATTGAAGCGCGAGCCGTCGCGGAGCTTGCCGAACGCCTCGATGGCAGCTTCGTCGCCGCCGTTGAACTCGTGCTCGCCGCAGCCGGGCGGGTCATCGTCATCGGCGTGGGCAAATCCGGCCACGTCGCGCGCAAAATCGCGGCCACATTGGCCTCTACTGGCACACCCGCCTACTTTGTGCATGCTGCGGAAGCGGCGCATGGCGATCTCGGCATGATCACGCGCGACGATGTCGTCATCGCGCTATCGAACTCCGGCACCACGGCGGAAGTGCTGATGATCGCGCCCTTGATCAAACGCCACGGCGCGCGCTTGATTGCGATGACGGGCAATCCGAGCTCCGCGCTCGCCAGACTCGCCGATGTGCATCTGGACGCGACGGTCACGCAGGAAGCCTGTCCGCTCAATCTGGCCCCGACCGCCAGCACAACGGCCGCGCTTGCGCTTGGCGACGCGCTCGCGGTCGCGCTGCTCGATGCGCGCGGATTCGGCCCGGATGATTTCGCCCGCTCCCATCCCGGCGGCGCGCTCGGACGCCGCCTGCTGACACGCGTGGCGGACGTCATGCGCGTCGGCGAACGCGTTCCCCAAGTCACCGAGGAGGTCAGCTTCACCCAGGCCCTGCTCGAAATGACACGCGGCGGCATGGGCATGACGGCGATTGTCGACGCCACGAAACGCCCCATCGGCATTTTCACCGATGGCGATTTACGCCGTTTGCTTGGCGCCGATACCGATCTGCGCGGTCTAAAAATCGCGGAAGTCATGAAACGCAACCCCTGGACGATCACGCCCGAGGCGCTCGCCGCGGAAGCCGCCGCCAAGATGGAACAGCGCCGGATCAGTCAAATTCTGGTCGTCGACAATGCCGGCTGCTTGGCCGGCGCGCTCAACACGCACGACTTGATGGACGCAAAGGTGATCTGATGTCACGCGCTCACGAACGCGCAGCGGGATTGCGCTTGATGGCTTTCGATGTCGACGGCGTGCTGACCGACGGCACGATCTGGTACAGCGCCGACGGCGACGCGCTAAAAGGATTTTCCACGCTCGACGGCCACGGCTTGCGCATGCTCCAGATGGCGGGCATCGAACTCGCAATCATCACCGGCCGCCGCTCGCGCGCCCTGGAGTTGCGCTGCGAAAATTTGGGCATCGCGCGCCTTTACCAAGGCGTCGAGGACAAACGCGGCAGGCTCGATCTATTGCTGGCCGAACTCGGACTCAGCCGCGCGGAAGCGGGCTATATGGGCGACGATGTCGTCGACTTGCCGATTTTGCGCGCCTGCGGTTTTGCCGCGACGACGATGGACGGCCATCCGCTCGTGCGCGAGCATGTGGATCTGGTGACCCGGCGCGGCGGTGGACGCGGCGCGGCGCGTGAAGTCTGCGATTTCATTCTCGCGGCGCAAGGCAAGCTCGATGCGCTCCACGCGCGTTACTTACTTGACACGGATCGATGAAGCGCGGTTTTTCATTCTTCCCACTCGTCCTTGCCGGCTTACTCGCCGGACTGACTTTCTGGCTGGAGCATTTCGTCAGCTCGCAAGCTCCGCAGCCGAGCGCCCGTCTGCGGCATGACCCCGACATGATCGCGGAGAACGCGATCCAGGAACGCTTCGACCACACCGGCAAACTTCAGTACGTACTCAAAGCCCGCCGCACGCTCCACTTCCCGGACGATGACAGCACGCATGTCGAAACAGCGCAGCTCGACCACTTCGGACAGCCCGAGGTGCTGAGCATCGCATCCGACACCGGCATCGTCAGCAGCGCAGGCAAAGAGGTTGTACTGGCCGGCAATGTGCAAGGTCACCGCGCCGCGGGGCCACGCGTTCCCGAGTACACTTTCAGCACCACGCAAATTACGATCATCCCGGACGAAGAGCGCGCCTACACCGACCAGCCCGTGCATATGACACGCGGCCGCTCCTTCCTCGACGGTATCGGCCTGCAAATCGACCAGATCAATGGCGTCGCGGTGATTGGAACGGTCCGGGCGACGATCTACCCGCAATCCAGAGCAAACCCATCATGATCCAGCATGTCCTCCGTATTGCCTCGCTCGCCGGCCTGATTCTCGTTGCGGCCACGGCCCATGCCGAACGGGCGGATCGTGACAAACCGGTCAACATCGAAGCCGATCGCGTGACCGTCGACGACAGGAATAAAGTTCAGGTCTTCGAAGGCCGGGTCAAGCTGACGCAGGGAAGCCTTGTTATCTGGGCCGACAAAGTTGTCGTCACCCAGGATGCCGAAGGCTTCCAGAAAGGCGTCGCCACCGGCGGCGAAGGCGGTCTGGCGCGCTTCCGTCAGCGGCGCGAGCGCAAAGACGAATACGTCAACGGTGAAGCCGAGCGGATCGAATACGACGCCCGTACCGATATCGCACAACTGTTCAACCGCGCAAAAGTCGTGAGCGGAAAAGATGAAGTCACCGGCCAGTACATCAGCTACGACGGCTATAACGAAACCTACCTCGTCACCAATGCTCCGAACGCCACCGTGGTGCAAAACACAGATGCGCGCGTCAAGGTGACCATCCAGCCGAAGAAGAAAAGCGATGCCGCGCCATCCCAATAAAGCGCCCGGCAATTCAACCCAGGCTGCTTGAACCTGGCGGCCATGCGCCGCAAATAATGACTGCCGCATACCGCACCCAGCGCGGATGCGGCAATGCACAAAAATTATAATTTTTTGTGATTTTCCACCTTAAACAAAAGTTAAAACAATCATTGCGATGCAGCAAAACAGTTGACGCATGAAAAATATTCCGTAGAATCGCGAATGCTGCAATGCAACATAAACCCTGATCCCCACATTTCCGCAGGAGTGATACCCATGTTTCCCACCCCAGAACAGTTTGCCGCCGCCCAAAAAACCAGGATTGAAACCCTGCTCGCGCTGGCCAATATCGCCTTTACCAGCACTGAGCGCCTGGCCAACCTGAACCTGAGCACTGCTCGCGCCATGTTGGAAAACGGCGTTGCCAACACCAAGTCCCTGTTCCCGATCAAGGACGTCCAGGAATTCACCACGCTGCAAAGCACCCTGATCGAGCCGACGCTCGAAAAAGCGGTGGCCTACTCCCGCAGCATTTATGAAATCGCGACCCAGGCTCAAAACGACATGTCCAAGCTCATCGAAGGACAGATGACGGAACTGAACAAAAACGTTGCGAGCGCCCTCGACAAAGCGGCCAAGTCGGCCCCGGCCGGTTCCGACGTCACCATCGCCGCCGTGAAGTCCGCTATCGCCGCAGCCAACTCGGCCTACGACAGCATGACCAAGGTCGCCAAGCAAGCCGCCGAAATCGCTGAGGCAAACGTTGCCGCGGCAACCGACGCGACTGTCAAGGCAGTCAGCTCGGCCGCGCAGAAGTCCACCAAGAAAGCAGCTGCTTAATTTATTGTTTTACGGACGTTTTCCCCTCCCCCTCGAAAACGTCCAAGTTTGTCTCCCACGACCGTCCCTCGGACGATCGCTTCAAAGCCGCGCTAGCTTCGCGGCTTTTTCTTTTCCTGCGCGCCCGATCAACCTACGGCCTCGGTCGGGAAGCCCATCTCCGCCAGACTGCGCTCAAGCGCCGCCATCGCAGCCAGTACCGCATCCGGCGCACCTTTGGCGCCAAGCTCGATCTGCCGCCGCTGGCCCGGCGCCCAGGTATTCGGAAGGCTGAATACGGTGACGCCGAAACGGGTTTGAATCTCCCGCATCAGCCCTGCAATCTGGCTTTCCTGCGCATCGAAAACCCAGAATGATGCCTCGCAATACGGCTCCGCATGCAGCAAGGCGATCAGCTCCCCGTCCAACACCGCTTCCATCATCGGCCAAGCCATGACCGGAAAGCCCGGGAAAAAATAAGCCGAGTGCAAAGCAAAACCGGGGATCTGGTTATAAGGGTTTGGAACAATTCTGGCACCCAGGGGAAACACCCCCATTTCGAGCCGCGTCGGATTCGTCTCGTCACCGAAACGCTCACGAATTGCCCGTTCCGCATCGGGATGCAGCGCCAGCGGCAACCCAAGCGCCTCCGCCGCCGCTTGCCGGGTATGGTCATCCGGGGTGGCCCCAATCCCGCCAAAAGAAAAGAACACATCGCCGCTCGCGAAACATTCGCGCAAAATGCCGGCGAGCCGCGGACGCTCGTCACCGCAATAACGTGCCCAGCTCAGCCGCAAACCACGCGCGCTCAACAGTTCGAGCGCTTTGGCGAAATGCTTGTCCTGGCGTCGTCCCGAGAGAATTTCATCACCTACGATGAGGATGCCTATCGCCATTTGAATGCTCCAATCCCGGCCCGCGCACCTCGCTTAAAGCGGTCTATAGACCCAGATCCTGCCACATCGCATCGACACGCTGCTTGACCGCCGCATCCATCTCGATCGGCCTGCCCCACTCGCGCTGCGTTTCGCCGGGCCATTTGTTTGTCGCGTCGATCCCCATCTTGCTGCCGAGCCCCGCGACCGGCGATGCGAAATCAAGATAGTCGATCGGCGTGTTGTCGACGAGCACCGTATCGCGCGTCGCATCCACGCGGGTCGTCATGGCCCAGATGACTTCCTGCCAGGAGCGCGTGTCGACATCGTCATCGACGACGATGATGAACTTGGTGTACATGAATTGGCGCAGAAAACTCCAGATTCCGAACATCACACGCTTAGCATGGCCAGGATACTGCTTGCGCATGCTGACGACCGCCAGTCGATAGGAACAGCCTTCCGGCGGCAGATAGAAATCGACGATTTCGGGAAACTGTTTTTGCAGCAGCGGCACAAAAACTTCATTCAAGGCCACGCCGAGCATCGCGGGCTCGTCGGGCGGCTTGCCCGTGTAAGTGCTGTGATAGATCGGATCGCGCCGCAACGTGATCCGCTCGATCGTCATCACGGGAAATTCCGCCACTTCGTTGTAATAGCCGGTGTGATCGCCGTAAGGGCCTTCGGGCGCCGCATCGTTCGGATGAATCACGCCTTCCAACACGATTTCCGCCGTCGCCGGTACTTGCAGCGTGGAGCCAAGACACTTCACCAACTCGGTTTTGGCGCCGCGCAATAATCCCGCGAACTGATATTCGGACAAAGAGTCCGGCACCGGCGTCACGGCCGCGAGAATCGTCGCTGGATCGCAACCCAATACAACAGCGACCGGAAACGGCTCCCCCGGGAAACGCTGCTGATGTTCGCGGAAATCGAGCGCGCCGCCGCGCTGCGCCAGCCAGCGCATGATGACCCGATTCGGCCCCAGCACTTGCTGACGATAGATGCCTAAATTCTGGCGCGGCTTATCGGGCCCGCGGGTGACGACAAGCCCCCACGTAATCAAGGGCGCCACATCACCGGGCCAGCAATGCTGAATCGGCAAGCGCGCGAGATCGACATCCGGCCCCTCCCACACGATTTCCTGGCAAGGCGCCGAGCCCACTTCTTTCGGGCTCATGTGCATGACTTGCTTGAAGATCGGCAACTTCTCCCAGGCATCCTTCAAGCCGCGCGGCGGCTCGGGCTCCTTGAGAAAAGCGAGCAGCTTGCCGATCTCGCGCAAAGCCGTTTTCCAATCCCCTTCCTCACCCATACCCAGCGCGACGCGGCGCGGCGTCCCGAATAGATTGGCGAGGAGCGGAAATTTATGCGGCCCGGCTTCCCCAATCGGATTTTCGAATAACAGCGCGGGACCGCCGGCACGCAATACCCTATCGGCGATTTCGGTGATTTCCAGCCGGGTGCTCACGGGCACCTTGATGCGCTTCAACTCCCCGAGCGATTCGAGTTGAGCAATAAATTCACGCAGATCCTTGTATTTCATCGCCGTCGATTTCCGTCCATCAGCCGGGTGCCGATACGCCACCAGGGAATAACCAGTAGTCGAGCACCAGGCCGACAAAAATTGTTCCGCCGAGCCAGTTGTTATGCAGGAAAGCGCGGAAGCACCGCGCCTGGTCGCGCTTGCGAATCAGGGCATAGTGATAGACGGCGATCCCAAGCGCGACGAGCAGCCCGGCGTAATACACCCAGCCGCGATTGAAGAGATGTCCGACCCAGCCGAACAGTGAAAGGCTGGCGGCGTAGCAAAACATCACCGCCGCGACATCGAAACGGCCGAAAGTGATCGCCGAAGTTTTGATGCCGATTTTCAAATCGTCCGGGCGATCGACCATCGCATATTCGGTGTCATACGCAACAGCCCAAAAAATATTGCCCAATAACAAAAGCCATGCCGCGCCGGGCACCTGGCCCCAGATCGCCGCGAAGCCCATCGGAATGCCGAAACCAAACGCCACGCCCAGATAAGCCTGCGGAATCGCGAAGAAACGCTTGGTGAAGGGATAGCTTCCGGCGAGAAACAAAGCCGGCAGCGAGAGCCATAGCACTAGGCGGTTCAAGGGCAGAATCAACGCGAAGGAGCACAGCGAAAGCACCGCCGCCACAAGGATCGCTTCACGCGGATGAATGGCACCCGTCGCGAGTGGACGGGTGCGCGTGCGCTCGACCTTGCCGTCGAAATCCCGGTCCGCATAGTCGTTGATCGCACAGCCGGCCGAGCGCATCAGAACGGTTCCCAGCATGAAGATTCCGACGATTAAAAGGCTCGGCCGGCCATCGCCGGCAAACCACAGCGCCCACAGCGTCGGCCAGAGCAAAAGCAGGATGCCAATGGGCTTATCCAGGCGCGTCAGTTTTTCGTAGTGATCGAGCCGTTCACTTAGGGTCGTCATAAGTCAGTTCGAGCAAATTTGGCAAAAGCACTTCGGTTACGAGCAGAGGCCGTTCCTGCTTAAGGAAAACGGAGCGGCGCGCCCACAAGCATGCAGGCGCCTGCCCGCTAATCGCGCACGCGGCAAGCTGCCAACGCTCATCCGGCACGCGCAGTGATTGAAAGTATAGCCGCCCGCGTGACACAGCCGGGTCCGCAAACAGAACCGAACCGAGCGGACGGGCCCCCAAGCCAGTGACGAGATGCCAGACGCCGCGCACATGGCGCGGCAATATCGCCGAATGGGCGAATACGACGGGCACGCCATCGGCTACCAACAGCACTTCGCGCACCAAGGCGAGGGAATGCGCGCGCGCACTCAATACCCGGCGTTCGTCTTCCAAAGGCAAAGCCAGATGCTGGCGCAATACGCGCACTTCGAAGCGTCGACAACGCGCGCGAATCCTCGCGGTCAAAGAGCCGCGGTTGCTCAACCAGCCGCGCAGCGGATCGGACGGAGCCAGTGGCACATGGCGCAGCCACTGCTCGCCGGGAGGCTGATAGGGTTTTTGAGGTTTCATGCAGGGCAAAGATGATACCGGAGTTGGCGCGCACAGACAGGCGCCAAAAACCTTGCGTGCTAAACTGCATCGCTCCGGTTTGAAAGACCATGCATGGATCTGATTGCCCATATTTCACGCCAATTCGAGGAAAGCGCACAGGCAAAACTCGCCTCGATCGAGTTACTTGCGCCGCCACTCGCGATGGCTGTCGAAACGCTGACGCAAGCCCTCCTCGCCAACGGAAAAATTCTCGTCTGCGGTAACGGCGGCTCGGCGGCCGATGCACAGCATTTCACTGCGGAACTGCTCGGCCGCTTCGAACGCGAGCGCCCGGAACTTGCCGCAATCGCGCTGACGAGCGACAGCGCCACGCTAACCGCGCTTGCGAACGATTATTCACTCGAACAAATTTTTGCAAAACAGGTGCGCGCCTTGGGTCAGCCCAATGACATATTGGTCACCTTATCGATTTCGGGTAACGCGGCGAACATATTGGCCGCGATCGAGGCCGCGCATCAGCGCGAAATGCGGGTCATTGCACTGACGGGCCAAGGCGGCGGCCGGGTCGCCGAAGCGTTGCGCGCGGACGATATCCATCTGTGCGTGCCGCACGAGCGAAGCGCGTGCGTACAAGAAATTCATATCCTTGCCATGCATTGTCTGTGTGATGGCATCGATGCTCTTTTGTTGGGGGATGCATGAAGTTCAAAACCATTTTCGCGGCACTGCTGCTGGCCGCATCGCTGCCGGGATGTCTTCCGGTGCTTGCCACCGGCACCGCCGTCGGCGTGACCTCAACGATCGATCGCCGCTCTTACGGTACGCAACTCGAAGACACCACGATCGAAACCCGGCTATCGAGCCAGCTTGCCGACAATCTCCCCGCCACCGCCCGGACATCCGTCACCAGTTACAACCGGATCGTGCTGCTCACCGGCCAGGTTCCCAATGAAGCGGCCAGAGTGCGCGCGGGCGAGCTGGTCGGAACGATTCAGAACTCGGTCCGCGGCATCCATAACGAACTCACGATTAGTCCGGCAATTTCGTTTGGCACCCGCACAAACGACACTTATCTGACGACCGCGGTCAGAACGCGGCTGCTCAAAACCAAGGACGTCAACAGCAACCACTTCAAAATCGTCACCGAAAACAGTGTGGTCTATTTGATGGGCCTGCTGACGCAAAGCGAAGCTGATCTGATCTCCGGCGTCATTGCAAAAACCGATGGGGTACGCAAAGTCGTCGTCGTCGCGGAAATCCTGAGCACCGAGCAGGCATACCAGCTTGATCGCCCGGCGCAGAATACACAGTCAACCGCCACGCCAACGCAATAACCCCGCCCAGGTAAAAAACGATGTAACGGCCTCGCTTCGGAGGCCATTTTTTTCAGACAACTCCTCCACTGAATGGCGTTCTGAAACCGATTGACGTTTGGCGCCGAGAAACCCACCCCGAAAGCATGCCAATCGACGCTTGACACCCTACGAGACGATATTCAAAATGATAAACATTATCATTTCTAATCGTTTCCTGATCAGCAAGTGAGAATAACCACTTGTGCCCAGGATTCCGAATCACTAGGCTATGTACGTCTGTGTCTGCAACGCCGTCACCGAGCGCGATATCGCATTGGCCGCCCAACAAGGAATACGTCGCCTGCGCGAATTGCGTCACATTTTGGGTGTAACTTCCGAGTGTGGCCGTTGCGCGCGTTGTGCGCTCGACTGCTTACGCGCATGTCATGGCGAGGACACGGAGCCCAACCCAAGTATTCGGAGAAACGATAATGAAAGGCGACAAACAAGTCCTACAGCTGCTCAACAAGCAGCTCGCGCATGAACTAACGGCAATCAATCAATACTTCCTGCATGCCAGGATGTATAAAAACTGGGGTTACGAACGGCTCGGCGCGCATGAATATGCGGAGTCGATCGAGGAAATGAAACATGCGGATCAACTCATCGAGCGGATTCTTTTGCTCGAAGGGCTGCCGAACATGCAGACCCTCGGTAAGCTCCTGATCGGCGAGAACGTCGTCGAATGTCTCCAAGGCGACCTCAAGCTCGAATACGCCGCTCACGGCGACCTCAAGGAGTCGATCACCTACTGCGAATCGGTCAAGGACTATGTCTCGCGCGAGATCCTTGAAGAAATTCTTGACGCGACCGAAGAGCATATCGATCACCTTGAAACCCAACTCGAACTCGTCGAGCAAGTCGGACTGCAAAACTATCTGCAAGCGCAGATGAAGCCAGCCGACGCGTCCTGAGAATCCGTCGCGAGAAGCTGTAACGCCACGAGTTTGGGGCGTCTTCGCCGCTCATAAAGTTTGTTTCGCTTACGCTCGACTCGCGGTCATTCTGCGCGGAGCGAAGCGTAGTCGCAGAATCTACTATCAGAGGGAAAATGGATTCTGCGACTTCGCGCAGAATGACAGTACGGGAGTGGGAAGGCTTGGAACCTATTCATGATCTTGCCGTGAGTGTGGCAACTGTGCGACCAAGACCTCATGTCTGAAAGGCATCAAGCCGCTTCGAGCTTGGCCATCGCGAGCATCAGCCACTTCATCCCCGCCGCGCCGAAATTGATCTGCACCTTCGCATCCGCGCCGCTGCCTTCAGCGGACACGATCACGCCGTCGCCGAACTTCGCATGCCGCACAAGCTGGCCGATGCGAAAGCCCGCCAGATCGCGCGACTGAGCCGCGACGGAGCGCGGCGCGGCCGGTTGCGCTAGAGACGGGTTGTAATAACGCGTCGCGGTATTCTGAACCCGCGGCGTGAGCCATTTGGTCAACGCCACCGGAATCTCGTCGATGAAACGCGACCGGATCGAATAGCGTGTTTGACCATGCAGCATCCGGCTCTGCGCAAGCGAAAGATAGAGCCGCTTGCGCGCACGCGTCACCGCGACATACATCAGGCGACGTTCTTCTTCCAGGCCGTCCTGTTCGGTGATGCTGTTTTCATGCGGAAACAGTCCCTCCTCCACGCCCGTCAGAAAAACCGCATCGAACTCCAGCCCTTTCGCCGCATGCACCGTCATGAGCTGAATCGCATCCTGACCCGCATCGGCCTGGTGCTCGCCCGCTTCGAGCGAGGCATGCGCCAGAAAGCCCGCGAGCGACGGGTCTTCCGCCTCGGTGACGAAGTTCGTCACGGCATTAATCAACTCATCAAGGTTCGCCAAACGCTCTTCGCCTTCGCGCTCGGCGCGATAGTGCGCACGCAGGCCCGATGTATCGAGCACGTGATTGATCAGCTCGGGCAAAGGCAATTCGCGCGTTTCCTGACGCATGTCCTCAATCAAGCGCACGAAGACCGCGAGCGAAGCCGCCGGCCGCCCCGAAAGGTGCGGAACCGTCGCGTACAGACTCGTATTCAAAGTGCGTGCCGAGTCGGTCAGCAATTCGATCGAGCGAGCGCCGATACCCCGCGTCGGGAAATTGACGACGCGCGAGAAAGCCGTGTCGTCGTCCGCGTTCGCGATCAACCGCAGATAGGCCAAGGCATGCTTAATTTCCTGGCGCTCGAAAAAACGCAGGCCGCCGTAAACGCGATACGCAATCCCCAGCGAGAAAAGCTGGTGTTCGAGTACGCGCGATTGCGCGTTACTGCGATAAAGCAAAGCGATGTCGGAACGCATCGCACCATCGCGGATCAGGGATTGAATCTCCTCGACGACCCAGCGCGCCTCATCGCCATCGGTCAGCGCCTCGTAAAGCCGGATCGGCTCGCCCGCGCCCGCCTCGGTCCACAGATTCTTACCGAGCCGCTTCGTGTTGTTCGCGATGATCGCGTTCGCGGCGTCGAGAATATTGCCGTGCGAGCGGTAGTTCTGTTCGAGCCGGATCACATTCGGCACACTGAACTCGCGTTCGAAGTCGCGCATATTGCCGACCTCCGCACCGCGAAACGCGTAGATCGATTGATCGTCGTCACCGACCGCGAACACTGCGGCGGGCGCTGGCCCGCCGTGCCCAGCCAACAATTTGAGCCACAGGTACTGCAAGCGGTTCGTATCCTGAAACTCATCGACGAGAATATGACGAAAGCGCTGCTGATAATGCGCGCGCAGCGGTTCGTTGCGGCTCAGCAATTCATAGGCGCGCAGCAATAACTCGGCGAAATCGACGACACCCTCTTTCTGACACTGCAACTCGTATTCCTGGTAAAGCGCGGCGCGCTTGCGGCTCCACTCATCCCAGGCTTCGACGGCATTCGCGCGGATGCCCGCCTCCTTGTTCGCATTGATGAAGTGTTGCAGATCGCGCGCGGGGTATTTCTCATCGTCGACATTCAGGGCCTTGAGCAAACGCTTGATCGCGGCAAGCTGATCGGCCTGATCGAGAATCTGGAAAGTTTCCGGCAAGCCCGAGTCGCGGTAATGCGCGCGCAGCAAGCGGTTGCACAGCCCATGAAACGTGCCGATCCACATGCCGCGCGTATTGATCGGCAGCATCGTGCCAAGCCGCAGCAACATTTCCTTCGCAGCCTTGTTGGTGAATGTCACCCCGAGAATATTTTGCGGCGTGGCCTGCCCGGTCGAAATCAGCCAGGCGATCCGTGTCGTCAGCACCCGCGTCTTGCCCGAGCCCGCCCCCGCGAGAATCAGCGCTGGCTGCGGCGGCAAAGTGACGGCGGCAAGTTGTTCTGGGTTCAGATTGTCGAGCAAAGGCATGGCGCAGATCTTCAAGGCAATTGATAATTTTACCGCCGATCGCCGATCCACAGCCCTGAAGCACTCATAACGAGCAGCGCATTTTGATAGTGCATAACTTCTGGTTCTTTACTTGTACCCTCACTCAGTTATATCGATCTGAAAAATACTTCGTTCATATTCCGTATGGCCCTCTTTACACTTCAGCGCGCTAAAACCAATAACCGCTGGAGAACCAATATGCTTCGTCGTTTCCACCTGCCGCAACTCCTGGGGGTCGCGGGCCTGCTACTTTTACCCCTTTCGATAAAAGCTGCGGAATTATTGAATGTCTCTTACGACCCAACGCGGGAGCTGTATCAGGAGTTCAATACCGCTTTCGCCAAGCACTGGGCGAACAAAACCGGCGAGACGCTGAAAGTGCGCGCCTCGCACGGCGGCTCCGGCAAACAGGCGCTCGCGGTCATCGACGGCCTCGAAGCCGACGTCGTGACACTGGCATTGGCTTACGACATCGACGCCATCGCAAAGAAAGGTCTGCTGGCCGAAAACTGGCAATCGCGCTTGCCACATAACGCCGCCCCCTATACCTCGACGATCGTGTTCCTTGTACGGAAAGGAAATCCCAAACAGATCCGCGACTGGAACGATTTGGTCAAACCCGGCATCGGCGTCATCACGCCCAACCCCAAGACATCCGGCGGCGCACGCTGGAACTACCTCGCGGCCTGGGGCTATGCGCTTCAACAAGCCGACGGCAACGAAGCCAAGGCGCGCGAGTTCGTCGGCAAGCTCTATAAGAACGTGCTAGTGCTCGATTCCGGCGCGCGCGGCGCAACAACAAGCTTTGTCGAGCGCGGCCAGGGCGATGTGTTGATCGCGTGGGAAAACGAAGCCTACCTCGCCCTGAAAGAGATCGGCCCCACCAAGGTGGATATCGTCACCCCATCGGTTTCAATCCTCGCCGAACCGCCCGTTGCGGTCGTCGACAAATTCGTCGCGAAACACGGCACGCGTAAAGTCGCGGAAGCTTATTTGCAATATCTCTACTCGCCCGAAGGCCAGGAAATCGCCGCGCGTCATTACTACCGCCCCCGCGACGAAAAAATCGCGGCGAAATATGCGAAACAGTTCAACCCGCTCAAGCTATTCAAAATCGACGATGTTTTCGGCGGCTGGGCCAAAGCGCAAGCGACGCATTTTGCCGATGGCGGCGTGTTTGATCAGATTTATTTAAAGAAATAGCGAATGCGCTGGATCGAATTAGCGAGGTAGGTTGGGCTGAATGCAATGATGCCCAACGCGATTCCGTGGAGCGTTGGGGTTCGCTGGCTCACCCCACCTTGTGGGCTGAGAGGGGGTTCAGCCTCAATCCATCTCTTTTCGCAGCAGGAACTTCCCGGAACGACTCTTGGCGCATATCTGCCTTAGCCAGCTAGGCAAGGCGGTTTCGTTCTTGTCACCGCAAAGGGCGCCATCATTCGTTAGGCCAGCAGCCAGCATGCTTTTTTCAGTTTCCGGCAAATAGTCCATCAAGGCCAAGTAGCCATATAGAACATAACGGTATTCAGAATCTGTTTGCTGCCTCAGCCACTCAAAATCCGGAGAGCCACATTCGGGTTTCTTGCCGGTTGAGCGTAAGCGCCTGAGCACATACTCGGTTTGCAAGGATTTGCCGCCATGTTTGAACCACTGATCAAAAACCTCGCATTCCGCGGAGTTGCTTAGAGAAAGGCGCTCCAGCTCATTGAGAATGGCGAGCCTTAACCCCTGTTTTTCCGACAATTCCGAATCGACAATACGCCAAGGATTAATTGGATCGTTTCTGTAATCGATTTCGTACATATAAAAGCGACGAACATAAGGAAACGCAAAATCACGACGAAGGGTTGATAGCTGCCGCAGAGTTACGGAAAGTGCATCATCAGGCCAAGCGTGGGGCGCATTGAGCACAGAAAGAAGTTTCGCGCGCAAGAATGCTGCACGACGAAGCCCAACATCAAAGCGGGCCTGTCCGTCTTCAAGTTTCGAATCGGACCACGACGCCTTTGGGTTTATCAGTTCTGGCAAGGGAGCATCAGGCACAACATCGGTTTCCAGGCTCTGGATGGTCGCAGCAAGATCCGGGTCGGATGGCGATAAGCTCGCCCACAGACGCATAATCAGCACACAATCATCCGGGCCGGTTCCACGGCAACGGGAGTTACTCAAGAAGGATGCGAACCTGCTACGCAACAGAGGGGCAACCATCTCTGCAATCTTTTGGGGTTGCTTTTCATCTTCCGGATTCCACTTGTTCAGGGCTCCATTCCGTTTGTGAATACAGAGGCCAAAGTCATATTCCTCATAACTCGATGACCTGGCCGCTATCGGATATAGAGGATTTCTTCCGTCGCCCCAACGACGGGAAAATGGATTCTCATTTGGCCTCAACCAAGCGTTTTGCGGCATGCAATTCCATAGCGACATAAAAGCAGCAGGTTCGGCATTCCAATGTTCATAGGGTCCATATAAATACGGGGGGCCGAATCGTTGATTCTTATTTTCGCGTGCATTAGCGACCTCAACAGGAAACCAGGACGATACCTTTGCGATGATGTCTGATGGCTTGTCAAAACTTAGAAGGTCCGAACCCAGACCTGCGAAGATCAGCCCATTTTCCCGGATATTTCTTGGCAGATGGACGACTCCTGGCGTCCGGAAAAGCTTCTCTATACGCTCAGGCGTCGCCTCTCGAACCACGAAATTGGGCACTTCACGTTCATCGGTCTTTACCATGGCTCTGATTTCAGAGATGACCGAATCGAACTCACTGAGATCCGGGGTCGGCGAAGACAAGGAAGCCGGTTCCGCGTAAACCAAGGGCATAAGGAGTAAGCAGAAAGCCAATACGACTTGGACGCGCAGATGGGTTTTCATGTAAAGAAGCTTTTTACGGCAGGGACTGGATTATAGTTCCGGCCCTTAAGGAGCCCGTGTAGATACCGTGCCTGACCGGCATGGAAGCATGCTGGGGCGGGCGCCATTGGGCGCGGCCCTTTTCGCTGGTTGGTCGGGCGTCTGTGGCACAATCGGCCCTCGCTCCGCTACCGTCCAGATCATGAAATTCGCGCTTTACCTGATTGGCTTCATCCTTGTCGCCCTGCTCGTTCCCCTTTTGTTCCTGACTCCCGAGGGCGGCGGCGATTCCCAACGCAACCTACCCTGGCGGATCGAGGTCGACGGCCAGGGCGGCAGCACGGTGTTCGGCCTGCAACCGGGGCGCAGTACCCTGGCCGATGTCCGGGCGGCGCTCGGCGACGATTTCGAGGTGGCGATCATTGCCGCGCCGGGCGAGATCGGCGCGGTCGAAGCCTATTACAGCCAGATCACGCTCGGTTTCGTGCAGGCCCACATGGTGGTGACGCTGGATGTCGCGCCGGAGACGGTCGCCGCCATGCGCGAGCGGGCGCTGAAAGCCGAGCGCATGGAAAGCGCGACGCGCAAGATCACGCTGCACCGGGACGATCTGGCGCAACTGGAGCAGGCGCGGGTCAAGGCGCTGGCGGTGATACCGACGGTCAATCTCGACGAAGCGACGGTCGTCCAGCGTTTCGGCCAGCCGGAGGAACGCCTTCAGGTGACAGAGAAGCGGGTGCATCTGCTGTATCCGCGCCAGGGTCTCGATGTGATCGTCGACAGCGACGGCAAGGAGTTGCTGCAATACGTCGCGCCGCGCGATTTCGCCTTGCTGCGCGAACCATTGCGCGCCGGCGGCGGCAACTGAGCCAGCCCCCGTCAGCACGGCGAATACCGTTTGCGCTTCGCCTTCGCGTACTCAAACGGAATAAGGGGTAAGCGGAGCAAATCCCAACACGGCAGCGATTCCAAACTCTGAAACGTTGGGGTTCATTGCATTCACTCCAACCGGACTCGTTATTGATGCCTCTTATCCCTAGTCTGGGAAATTATGCAAGATGCCACACCAAAGAGATGATGGAACCGGCTATAGCGATCAAAATTACATACCCAAGTACAATTAGCAGCGCTTCCCCGACTCGGCCAATGATATATGAGCCAACCCCCGCAGCAGCGAACACGCTGATGAAGCGTGCCCACTTGGGCAATGTATGACCAACTCCAAAACCAAAAATTACGATGCCCGCGATCACGAGACTTGCGAAAAATCCGATTACAGCGAAAAAAATGTTGAACGAAAATAGCGGCGGCGGAATGTATACGTCTGCGTTCATTTCCTCAACAGAATCGTAGTAGCCAATTGATCCGTCAATTCGCCTTTTCGAGTATCGAGTCGCCATATCTTTACCTCATTTCTCCTTCGCCGCCTACCTGTGACAGTTGCGCAATGTTTTTAATCGAAAACATTCGATATTTCACAAGCTGCTCGTATGCCCTCGTAATAGCGCGCATTGCATCGAGACCTGCTGTCAAGCGCGTCCTGAGGCTGCACTGTTTTTCGTACCAATCTTAACTGGAAATTTCTGGCTTCTGAAGTGCTCCCCATTTTTCGGTTGCTCTGAGTTGGAATTTCCGGAGATGGCGACGTATTTGGATCAGATTTGTTTGAAGAAATGGTGAGTGCTTCGCTCCGCCCCAAAAAGAAACCCCGCCGAAGCGGGGTTTCTTTTGTACATCAAGCGAACGACTCAGGCAATTACATGCCCATGTCCATACCGCCCATGCCACCCATTCCGCCCATGCCACCCATTCCGCTGGCGGGCTTGTCTTCCGGCAGTTCGGCGACGAGCGCGTCGGTGGTCAGGATCAGGCCGGCGACCGATGCGGCGTTCTGCAGCGCGGTGCGCGTAACCTTGGCCGGATCGAGCACGCCAAGTTCGACGAGGTCGCCGTAGGTGCCGTTGGCGGCGTTGTAACCGTAGTTACCCTTGCCTTCGAGCACGGCGTTAATGACGACGGACGGCTCGTCACCGGCGTTGGCGACGATCTGGCGCAGCGGCTCTTCGACGGCGCGCATCACGATGCGGATGCCGGCGTTCTGCTCGTCGTTGTCGCCCTTCAGATCCTTGATCGCGGTACGGGCGCGCAGCAGCGCGACACCGCCGCCAGCGACGACGCCTTCTTCAACGGCGGCGCGCGTGGCGTGCAGCGCGTCTTCAACGCGAGCCTTTTTCTCTTTCATTTCGACTTCGGTCGCAGCGCCAACCTTGATGACCGCAACGCCGCCGGCCAGCTTGGCCTTGCGCTCTTGCAGCTTCTCTTTGTCGTAGTCGGAGGTCGCGGTTTCGACGAGTGCGTCGATCTGCGTAACACGCGCCTGGATCGCGTCGGCAGCGCCGTGGCCGTCGATGATCGTGGTGTTTTCCTTTTCGACTTCGATGCGCTTGGCTTGGCCCAGATCGTTCAGCGTGGCTTTTTCGAGCGACAGGCCGACTTCTTCGGCGATCACGGTGCCGCCGGTCAGGATCGCGATGTCTTCGAGCATGGCCTTGCGGCGATCGCCGAAGCCCGGAGCCTTGACCGCAACGGTCTTGAGGATGCCGCGGATGTTGTTAACGACCAGGGTCGCGAGCGCTTCGCCTTCGATGTCTTCGGCGATGATGAGCAGCGGACGGCCGGCCTTGGCGACTTGTTCGAGCACCGGCAGCAGATCGCGGATGTTCGAAATCTTCTTGTCGTGCAGCAGCACGAACGGGTTGTCGAGCGCGGCGATCTGCTTCTCGGCGTTGTTGATGAAGTACGGCGACAGGTAGCCGCGGTCGAACTGCATGCCTTCAACGACGTCGAGTTCGTTATCGAGCGACTTGCCGTCTTCAACGGTAATCACGCCGGCCTTGCCGACTTTGTCCATCGCGTCGGCGATGATCTTGCCAATGGCTTCGTCGGAGTTCGCGGAGATCGAACCGACCTGGGCGATTTCCTTCGAGGTCGTGGTCGGCTTGGCGGCCTTCTTGACTTCGGCGACGAGGGCGGCGACCGCCTTGTCGATGCCGCGCTTCAGATCCATCGGGTTGTGGCCCGAAACGACGAGCTTCATGCCTTCGCGCACGATGGCCTGCGCCAGAACGGTCGCGGTCGTGGTGCCGTCACCGGCGTTGTCGGAGGTCTTGGAAGCGACTTCCTTGACCATTTGCGCGCCCATGTTTTCGAACTTGTCCTTCAGTTCGATTTCCTTGGCGACGGAAACGCCGTCCTTGGTCACGGTCGGAGCACCGAACGAGCGGTCGAGCACGACGTTGCGGCCCTTCGGACCCAGGGTAACCTTGACCGCATTGGCCAGGACGTTTACACCATTGACGATCTTGACGCGTGCGTCATCACCGAACAGAACTTGCTTAGCTGGCATCTTCTACCTCTATATGAATTCGTTTGGAAAGCTGTGAGAAGCGGGACTTAGGCTTCGATGACGCCGAGGATGTCTTCCTCGCGCAGGACCATGACTTCCTGTCCATCGACCTTGACGGTCTGGCCGGCGTACTTGCCGAACAGCACGCGATCGCCGACTTTCACATCCAGCTTGCGCACTTCGCCGCTATCGAGCTGTTTGCCATTGCCGACGGCCAGCACTTCGCCCTGATCCGGCTTCTCGCCGGCGGAATCGGGAATCACGATGCCGGATGCGGTCGTGCGCTCGGCTTCGATACGCTTGACGATCACGCGGTCGTGCAAGGGACGAATCTTCATACAGGTTACTCCTCGTACGTTGTACTTAGTCTTTGATTAACCGGGCCGGAGGTCGGCCCGAAGAAATTGTTCGGGGTTGCAACGGCCTGACGGCCTATGCTTGTTAGCACTCAACCCTGATGAGTGCTAATAATAGGGATGGCCTGCCGCTTTTTCAAGAACCGAGATTGTTTTTTATTCAGCGCCGCTGACCCAAGGCCGGTGGCGACCAATTCCACCGCTGATGGCTTGGGCGGTATCGCGCCTAGGAATCTATCGCGAGAGGCTGTAAGGCCACGAGTTGGGGCATCTTCGCCGCCTAAATATTTGTCTCGCTTGCGCTCGATTCTCGGTCATTCTGCGCGGAGCGAAGCGCAGTCGCAGAATCCACTCCACTATCGGAGGACAAATGGATTCTGCGACTTCGCGCAGAATGACGGGGCTAAACATCTAACCCTTCACACACACGACTTGACGCAGGGTATGCACGATCTCAACAAGATCGGACTGCGCGGCCATCACGGCATCGATGTCCTTGTAGGCCAGCGGGATTTCGTCGACCACGTCTTTATCCTTGCGGCATTCGACGTGCGCCGTCGTGCGAATCTGGTCTTCAACCGTAAACATCTTCTTGGCCTTCGTTCTGCTCATCGTTCGTCCCGCGCCGTGGCTGCATGAGCAAAACGCGTCCGCGTTGCCGAGGCCGCGCACGATATAGCTCTTCGCTCCCATCGACCCCGGAATGATGCCGAGCTGCCCCTTGTGCGCCGACACCGCCCCCTTGCGCGTGACGAACACTTCCTGGCCAAAGTGGGTTTCTCGCTGCACATAATTGTGGTGGCAGTTCACCGCCTCGACATCGACCGCAAATGGCTTAGCGATGATCTGCCGTACGGCGGCCACAAGGTTCTCCATCATCACCGCGCGATTGCGCCGCGCGAAATCCTGCGCCCAGCCGACGGCTTCGACGTAATCGTCGAAATGCCGGCTGCCTTCTTCGAAGTAGGCCAGATCGCGGTCCGGCAGATTCGCGATGTGCTGGCGCATATCCTCCTGCGCCAGTTCGATGAAGTGCGCGCCGATCGCATTTCCCACACCACGCGAACCCGAATGCAGCATGAACCAAACCCGATCCACTTCATCCAGGCACACTTCGATGAAGTGATTCCCCGTTCCCAGGGTGCCCAGGTGTTTGTAGTTGTTGGTGTTTTGCAGGCGCGGATGCTTTTGGGTAATCCGCGTGAAGCCTTCAAGCAATTCGCCCCACATCGCATCGACCGTGGCGGGCGGGTTTTCCCATGCGCCCTTGTCGCGGCTCACACGCGTCAGCGTGCGGCCATGCGGCACGGCGGCCTCGATCGCGCTACGCAACCCGGCCAGGTTGTCGGGCAGATCCGCCGCGTTCAGCGTGGTGCGCGCGGCGATCATTCCGCAGCCGATATCCACGCCAACCGCAGCCGGGATAATCGCGCCCACGGTCGGGATCACGCTCCCGATCGTCGAACCCTTGCCAAGATGCACGTCGGGCATCACGGCAAGATGCTTATAGATGAAAGGCATGCGCGCGGTTTTAATCAACTGCTCGCGCGCATCGTTCTCCACCGGCACGCCATTGGCCCATATTTTGATCGGCGCGGCATTGGGGGTCTGGATAACTTGGTAATTCATATACGTTTAGTGAATGCGAGCCAAAGTGCGCCGTGTGCACCTGAAATTTGCCACGTTCGCACAAGCGCAGTGAAACGGCAACAATGCCGATCGGCAGCACAAATACCTGGCGCGCTTCAATCTGGATTGGCAAACGATCCGCAATTACTTGACCGCCAATCGATACTCACTGAAATGGGTAGACGATCGGCACGAGCACCACGCAGACGATCATCACCAATATGGTGAAGGGCACGCCAACACGCACGAAGTCCGCGAAGCGGTAATTGCCCGGTGCGACGACCAGGGTATTAACCGGCGAGGAGATCGGAGCCATGAACGATGCCGACGCGGCCAGCGCAATCATGAAGGCAAACGGATAAGGCGACACATCCATCTGCCTCGCAATGCCCACGGCGACCGGCGCCATGAGCACGGCCGTCGCGGTGTTGGAGATGGTGAAACCGATCAACGCGGTCACCGCAAAAAGCGCGGCGAGCATCATATGCGGCTGCGTGCGGCCGGCGAGCGCAACAAAGAAGTCAACCGCCATCGCAATGCCACCAGTTTTCTGCAATGCGGTTGCGAACGGCAGCATGCCGACAATCAAGATCAAGCTTTGCCAGTTGATCGAGCGATAGGCGTTCGGCATATCCACGCAACGGAACAGACCCATCATCAGCGCCGCGATCAGGGCGGCAATGACGTTGGGCACCACGCCCGTCACCATGAGCACAATCATTACCACGAGGCTCAATAACGCAAATAGCGCACGGCCCGGCGCGGCAAGCACCTGGTCGACCTCCGCGGGCAGGTCGTAGAGGAGGAAATCATGCGACTGCGCCTGCTGTTCGCGCAGTGCGCGCCAGGAGCCAATAACGAGCATGGTGTCGCCGAGCTTGAGCTTGGTCTGGCCGAAACGGTCGAGAATATGCTTGTTGCGGCGAATACCGACGACGTTGAGCCTGTAACGCGAACGCACCGCCATCTGGACGATGCTTTTACCGATCAGTGACGACTCGGGCGGCAGCGTCATTTCGACCATGCCGATCTCTTGCGTCCGATCGGCGAAATAGCCGCTGTCGAACGGCAAGCGTTGCAGTTGCATCTGTTCGCACAGGCTGGCGAGTTCGACATCAGAGGCCAGATAGTCGAGCAGGATTACGTCGCCAGCCTGCATGCGGGTATTGGCCTCGGGCGCGAGGATTTCGCGGCCGAAACGCTCCTCGCGTTCAATGCCTACAACCGTTGCGCCATGCGAGCGGCGCAATTGTGATTCGGCCAACTTCTTTCCGGCCAGCGGCGATTCGGACAAAATCCGCAGACGCCGTTCGCGCCCCTCGAGGCGATAGTCGCGCACCAGATCGGCAATCCGACGCCGCGAAACGCTGGCGCTGGTATCAGGCTTCGACGCGGGCAGCCAGCGGCGTGCATAAAGCATGTACCCGATAGCTAGCGCCAGCACCGGAACACCCACGGCGGAGAAGTCGAAAAACCCGAATCCCTGGTAGCCACTGCGCAGCAGTTCACTGTGCACGACCATGTTCGGCGGCGTTCCAACGAGGGTCAGCATGCCGCTGATCAGTCCCGCGACGGACAGCGGCATCATTAAATGCCCCGGTGCAATGCCGGTCCGCTGCGCAATATTGAGTACGACTGGAATGAAGATCGCAACGACGCCGGTCGAACTCATGACCGAGCCGAGTGTGGCGACAATGAACATCAGGAGCACGATGAGCCGCGTCTCGCTCGAACCCGCCCGATGCGTAAGCCAACGCCCAAGCTGATGCGCAACCCCCGTCCGCACGAGCCCCTCGCCGACCACGAAAAGCGCGGCGATCAAGATCACATTCGGGTCGCTGAAGCCGGCGAGCGCCTCCTTCACGTCGAGCACATCGGAAAGTGGCAACGCAACAATAATAAGCAGCGCCACCACGTCCATTCTTGGCTTGTTGAGAGCGAAAAGCGCGATAGCACCACACAGCAGAGCAAGAACAATTTCCAGGTCGCTGGACATTGGAAGAACTCCGTGGGTTGAGGGGTCTTATTTACTCTTTTACGGAGGTTACAGGGAAGCCAAAGTTGCGATTGTGCGCTGTTTTGCGAGGGAAGTTGTAGGAGTTGGCGTGAGGGATCTGTGGGATTGAGGAGCGGGGAGGCAGCTTGATGGATAGAGGACTTGGAAATTAAAAACCCCCGAGCCTTTTGTGAAGCTCGGGGGTTTTTGGAGTGGGGTAGTCTGACGCTGACCTACTTTCTCACGGGCAATCCGCAATATCATCGGCGCGGCTTCGTTTCACGGTCCTGTTCGG